>ENA-OPCW01000100-OPCW01000100.1-human-gut-metagenome-genome-assembly--contig:-NODE-100-length-39890-cov-4.737367_pt1 | contig 39890 bp, 28 predicted proteins | sample MGYA00241258_ERZ501496 | MGnify/ENA primary metagenome ERZ501496 (study PRJEB25962, sample SAMEA2042660) | human gut metagenome | biome: human gut; feature: human-associated habitat; material: faeces...
GGTACGGCTTCCGGAGAAATCGTAGATATTATAAAACTGATCGGGGATATTGCAGAGGAAACAAATCTGCTCTCCTTAAATGCATCGATTGAAGCAGCGCGTGCAGGGGAAGCCGGACGCGGATTTGCGGTAGTTGCCTCACAGATTGGGGTACTTGCAAAAAACAGTGCGGATTCGGTAGCGCATATTACATCACTCATCAATGAAATTAACGGACTTGTGGATGATGCCGTCAAACAGGCCGGAAGCAGTGCAAGCGATATCGAAAGCAGCGCGGATCTGATCCATACAGCGGTGGATACATTTGACCAGATTTTCCAGAATATCCAGGAAACCAGCCATCTGATAGAGGGTGTGGTAGAAAAAATCAACCAGGTGGATCAGGTGGCAACCAATGTTGCCGCAATTTCCGAAGAACAGGCGGCAAGTTCGGATGAAATTCTTGCCACTTCGGAATCCATGCTCCAGCAGGCAAAGAGTATTTCCAAGAACAGTGAACAGGTGGAAGCGGAAGCCGGAAATCTGGCAGAATCTGCAGACCAGCTGGCGGATCAGGTCAAGCAGTTTCAGATATAGGAGGGTAAAAGGTCATGAAGAAAGTAATCAGTTGTATGATATGCGCCCTGCTTCTTGTGGGCTGCATGGCAGGATGCGGCAGTACCGGAGGCAAATCCGGCAGCGGAAACGGAATCAAAATCATGATGTCGTTGTCACAGGGAGATGATTTCCGCAACACCATTGTGGAACAGGCAAAAAAGACGGCACAGGAAAAAGGTGCAACACTGGATGTCTATGATGAGGATGGTTCCCTGGAGAGTCAGGTGGAACATATCAAACAGGCAGCAAAAGAAAAATACGATGTGATTTTATGTGGACCGGTTAATGCAGATACCGCGCTGGAACTGGAATCACTGGCAGACGGAATTCCTGTTATCTTTTATAACAGTTGTCCGGATGCATCGTATCTGGAGACCGGAAAATATATGTATGTGGGTTCCGATGAAAATGTAGCGGGACAGTATCAGGCAGAGTATATTCTGGATAAGTTTTCTTCTTCGGATGAAATCAATGTGGCAATCTTCAAGGGACCAAAGAACCATTCGGCAACGAAAGGACGTACGGGTGCATTGAAGGATACATTGAATGCGTCCGGCAAGAAAATCAATTATGTATTTGAGGATAATGCAGACTGGGATCAGGCAACGGCACAGAAGATGTTTGAACTTTTCTTAAAGACCGGACAGTCCTGTGATGTTGTGGCATGTAACAACGATTCCATGGCGATGGGAATTGTCGATGCATGCAAAGAGGCAGGAATAAACGGTATGCCGATTCTCGGAATTGATGCAACGGCCGGCGGATGTGCGGCAATCGAGTCCGGAGATATGGCATTTACCGTGTACCAGTCAGGTGCCGGACAGGGAAAGATGATTATAGAGACGGCGATTGCGGTTGCAAGCGGTTCGGATGTGACAAAACTCGAAGGAGCAACCAAAGATGGACTGTATGTATGGGTACCGTTTGAAAAAGTTGACAGTTCCAATGTAAAAGATTACGAATAGACTTGCAATCGTGCGTGCATTTTGGGATAATAAAAAAAGTTTGAACAAAGGTGGACGTAACAGTGAGTCATAGAATAAAAATAACGGACTTTATGGCACCGGAGCTGGATGTGTACGCGCGGCTGACCGAAAATCAGCTGCTGAACCGTGCGCATCCGGAAGAAGGAATGTTTATTGCTGAAAGTCCAAAAGTGATTGAGCGGGCACTGGATGCGGGATGCATACCGGTGTCTTTGCTTATGGAAACAAAACATGCTCAGGGAGAAGCAAAAGAAGTGATCGAAAGATGCGGGGATATTCCGGTGTATACGGCAGAATTTGATGTGCTGACAAAGCTGACCGGTTTTGCTCTGACCAGAGGGGCACTTTGTGCCATGTACCGGCCGAAGCTGCAGGAACCGGAGGAGATTTGTGCCAAAGCCAGACGCATTGCAGTACTCGAAAACGTGGTAAATCCAACCAATGTCGGTGCTATTTTCCGTTCGGCAGCTGCGCTTCATATGGATGCGGTGCTTCTGACGCCGGGCTGCAGTGATCCGCTGTACCGGCGCGCCATCCGGGTGAGCATGGGAACCGTATTTCAGATTCCGTGGACATACCTGCAGACGGAAAATGGAGTAAAAAATCCACCCAGTCAGGCGGCAGGAGCAGATATTGGACATCTGCACCGAATGGGATTTCGTGTGGCAGCCATGGCACTTTCCGAAGATTCGGTTGGAATTGATGATCCGGCACTGGCTGCGGAAGAAAAGCTGGCTGTCGTGCTTGGCACGGAAGGGGATGGTCTGGCAGGACATACGATTGCGGACTGCGATTATACGGTCTGTATTCCGATGTCGCATGGTGTGGATTCACTCAATGTCGCGGCGGCAAGTGCCGTGGCATTCTGGCAGCTAGGGAGAAATAATTGTACAATTAAGCATTAATGTGGTACACTATATATTGTTTTTATTAGCTTACAATACTTTTCAAAGGAGAAATATATATCATGAAACTCGGCATTGTCGGACTCCCAAACGTGGGAAAAAGTACCTTATTCAATTCACTGACCAAAGCAGGTGCCTTATCTGCGAACTATCCGTTTGCGACCATCGATCCAAACGTAGGAATCGTTTCGGTTCCGGATGAGAGAATCGTAAAGCTCGGTGAGCTTTATCATACAAAAAAGGTGACACCTGCCACAATCGAATTTGTTGATATTGCAGGACTTGTAAAAGGTGCCAGCAAGGGAGAGGGACTCGGAAACCAGTTCCTTGCCAATATCAGGGAGGTCGATGCGATTGTACATGTAGTGCGTTGTTTCGAGGATACCAATATTATCCACGTCGACGGTTCCATTGATCCGGCGCGCGATATCGAGACTATCAATCTGGAACTGATCTTTTCGGATATTGAGATTCTCGACAGAAGAATTGCAAAGATTGCCAAGCAGGCAAGAATGGACAAGACACTTGCCAAGGAGTTAGAACTTGTTGAGGCAGTCAAGGCACATCTGGAAGATGGAAAGATGGCGAGAACCTTTGAGGTGCCGGATGATGATGACGCACAGATCTGGTTTAAGGGATACAACCTCCTCACGGCAAAGCCTACCATCTATGCGGCAAACGTAGCAGAGGATGATCTCGTCGATGACGGAGCTTCCAATCCGCATGTGGCAAAAGTGCGTGAACTGGCAAAAGAAGAAGGTGCAGAAGTGTTTGTTATCTGTGCACAGATCGAGCAGGAACTTTCCGAACTTTCCGATGAAGAGAAAAAGGAATATCTTGATGACCTCGGCGTTTCATCCAGTGGTCTGGATAAGCTGGTAGCGGCAAGTTACAGTCTGCTGGGACTGATCAGTTTCCTGACAGCCGGCGAAGATGAGTGCCGTGCATGGACCATCAAAAAAGGAACCAAAGCACCACAGGCAGCCGGAAAGATCCATACGGATTTTGAACGTGGATTTATCAAGGCAGAGGTTGTCAACTATCAGGATCTGCTGGATAACGGAAGCCTTGCGGCAGCCAGAGAAAAAGGAATCGTTGGCATGGAAGGAAAGGATTATGTGGTTAAAGACGGCGATGTGATTCTTTTCAGATTTAATGTCTAGTCAAGAAATATGTGATAGTTATGTGGGAGCATATGACAGAGCAGCAGTATCAACATGAGGTTATTGTGCCGGACAAAGGCTTTCCGTTTAAACTTTTTTTATTCGAGGGACACAGCGGAAAATATATCAGGGAGAAACACTGGCACCGGTCGATTGAGATTTTTGCAGTGCAGGAAGGAGAACTTGATTTTATTCTTGACACAACGCATTATCATCTGGGAGAAGGCGAGTTCATCATTGTCAACAGCAACGAGGTGCATGCGATCCATGCGAACAGGCCGAATCACACGATTGTGCTGCAGATTCCGCTGAATCAGTTCGCGTCGTACTTTACGGGCGAGCAGTTTATCTGGTTTTCGCACAGTGAACGGACATACGATGAGCAGGTGGCATGTCTGATCTTTCGTATGTATCAGGTGTATCGGATGCAGACAGATGGCTATGATTTTGAAATTTTAAGTATGTTTTATCAACTATTACATATTCTGGTAAAGAAATACAGGAAGCTGGATGTGCAGGATGAATTGCTCAAAAGCAATCAGCAGCTGAACCGGCTCGGTATGATTACATCCTATCTCAAGGATCATTATATGGAAGATATTTCGCTTGGAAAACTGGCGGGAATATTTGGATATTCGCCGTCTTATCTGTCAAAAATGTTTGCACGCTATGCGGGCATCAATTATAAGGATTATCTGCAAAATATCCGGTTAGAACATGCGGTAAAGGATTTGGAAAATACGGATAAGCAGATCGTGGATATTGCATTTGATCATGGATTTGCCAACAGTAAAGCGTTTACCAATCTGTTTCGCAAGCGGTATGGAATGCTGACGAGTGAATACCGAAAGCAGCTTGTTAAGAAAAAGCAGAGGGAATCATATGCCCATCATCGGGCATTGCTGGAAAAAGACAAAAAAGTGACATTGTAAAGACAAAGAAAGGCATGTCTCCATGGCTACCAAACTGTTATACTCAGAAAAAATGAGTATGAGGAGGTAATCATGGAGATTTTTTCTGTTAATGATGAAAAATTCCGTAAATACGGTAAGGTTTGGAATAACATCGAATGCACAAAACTGATAAAGGGGATGGAGCACACACCGCTTCCGGAGGATGTTATTTATGTGCCGTCAGTCGAGGAGCTTGAAGCGGTTCCGGAAGCAAAGACATTCAGCGAGCGTGTCTTTGGCGGACTTCCAATCCAGATTGGTTACTGCAACGGAAACAATCACAAGTTAAACGCGGTAGAATATCATAGAAATTCCGAAATCAACATTGCGGTAACGGATATGATCCTTTTATTGGGATGGCTGCCGGATGTAACGGATGAATTTACTTATGATACAGCAAAAATCGAGGCTTTTAAGGTTCCGGCAGGAACGGTCGTTGAAATGTATGAGACGACACTTCATTATGCACCGTGCAACGCAGCAGACGGTGGATTTAAGTGTGTTGTGATCTTGCCGAAGGGTACAAACACACCGATTGATTTTACCCTTGCAGCAGATGGTGAGGACAAACTTATGACCGCGAAAAACAAGTGGCTGATCGCACATGAGGAGGCTGCCATCAAGGGTGCATTTAATGGATTAAGAGGAGAGAATATATCACTTTAACCGTGCTTGCGGATGCGATTGCTTGTCCTTTGACAGAAAAAAAGCTATAATAAAAGAAAGCTTTTGAGGAGAAGGTAGAGTTATATGAAAAAGAAAATCGTATCAACTTTAGTTGTGATTGGATTGCTTATTGTACTTGGGGGATACAGTTACAACGTTCAATATAGGCAGAAACCGGAAATTAAACATTTTACCGCTTTTTTCAGTGTTACGGGCAGACCACTGGGAATGCAGAACGATATAAAGGAAATCATTGCTGACAAGATCGGAGCAGACTGCGAGGAGAACTGGCTGGTTGGACAATCCAAGGAAGAGGTGCTCAATTCGTACATTGCTTCGGGAGAATATCCGGATTTTATTCTTGGAGAGAAAGCATTACTGGAGGCAGATGCTTTGATCCCGATTGATGAATACTGGGATGATTATCCGAATCTCAGAAATTATCTTTCCGATGAGCAATGGGAGCACTTCCGGCAGGAAGACGGACATATTTACTGGATTCCACAGTTTTGTGTGTCTCAGGGAGAGAATGTTGAAGTGACGCATACGGGCGAGGCATTCTGGATACAGACGCGCGTTTTAAAATGGGCCGGATATCCGAAGATTACAACGGTGGATGAATATTTTGATCTGATCGAAGCTTATGTGCAGGCGAATCCGGTCATGCCGGGCGGAACAAAAAATGTTCCGTTTACCATGTTGTGCGATGACTGGAGATTCTTCTGTCTGGAGAATGTGCCGCAGTTTCTGGATGGATATCCCAATGACGGAAGTTGTATGGTTGATCCCGGGAATGATCAGGTCATTGATTATAATACGACGGAGACTGCCAGACGGTATTTTCAGAAGCTGAACGAAGAGTACCGCAAGGGTATTTTTGATCCGCAGTCGTTTACCAGTACATACGAAGAATATCTGGATAAATTAGGAACCGGTGCTGTTCTCGGAATGGTTGACCAATGGTGGCAGTTCTATTACAATCTGGCAGAGCCTTATGAGACAAACGGACTGAGTGATCTGGGGTGCGATTATGTTCCGCTTCCGATTACAATGGACAAAGGTACGTCAAACCAGTGGCATACAAGCCGGAATGCAGAGATGGATACATCGAGCGGACTTTCGATTACCACATCCTGTGAAGATGTGCAGGGGGCACTTCAGTTTGTAAATGATCTGCTGGATTCCGATATTACGAAGCTTCGATTCTGGGGAGAAAAAGACCTGGACTATTCGGTGGACGAAAACGGTATGTTCTATATGAATAGTGAACAGGGAAAACGTCACGGAGACAGCGTGCTGAATGAATCTCATTTTTGTCCGTATTCGTATTTTCCACGAGTAGAAGGTCTGCTTGACGACGGAATCAATGCATTTTCGATGGAGTATCAGCCGGTGGAGTTTATGAAAAGCCTAAAGCCCGACATACGGGAGTGTTTTGAAGCGTATGGTGTACAAAACTATGTCGAGCTGCTGGGAACAAATGAAGCGCCCGGCGCATGGTATCCGATGTATTCGTATACACAGTCTTTGTCATCAAAATCCAAAGGCGGCATGATTCGTGATGAAATCGACGCGGTCAAGAGAAGCTGGTTACCGCAGGTGATCATGAGCGATGACTTTGCATCGACATGGGATGCATATATGGCTGCATATCAGGAATGCAATCCACAGGACTATTTCGATATCCTGCAGAGGCATGTGGATCAGATTCTTCAATAATACGACAATTATGTGATATAAGTGATAGAAATAAAATCCTCATTCATAGTGCGATATTTTTGATCGTACACGGATGGGGATTTTTATTTACGCTGAGCAATGAAAGGACAGGCAGATGGGGAGAAGTAAATGGAAGTGTTGAAATTGTATATTCATGTGAATGGCTGCGAGAAGGTGGAATCTGAATGCGCTACCGTACAGATGATTTCGTTTGACGGAAGGTGCGATGGAGATTATTTCAGAGGAGAGATCCTTCCGGGCGGTGTGGATACGCAGATTTATTATAAGGATCAGCCATCAAAATTATCGGCTCGTTATCTAGTGCAGGGAATAGATCATACGGGGCGCGGATGTCGGATATTTATCGAAAATAACGGAATCATGTATGACGGTGAAACGATTACCAGACCGGTCATCTATACGGACAGTATTGCACTGAAATGGATGGAAACGGCATCTATGTATGGAACCCTTACGGTTGTGGAAGGACAGCCGGTAATCACGATTTATACGGATAAGAATAAAAATAGTGGAAAAGGGAGCGCAACATGAAATTTATCATAGAACAGAGTGCGTATTCCGGGGTTTTGAAGATCGCAGGAAAAGTTGCACATGACATGGAACTTGTGACCGGCACGCTGCCGGAAATCCGTGTTGTCGAAACGATCGATCATGAAGAGGTAAGAAGCAGTGCAGCCCGTGAACTGACGATCATTGTCGCAACGATGGAGCATAGCAGGTGGCTGGATGCACAGAAAAATATCCCGACGGATGTGTTAAAAGGAAAACGGGAGTGCTACGGATGGTTTTTCCCGGATGATGGCTTGCGGGAGAGACTGCTTGTCATTGTCGGAAGCGATAAGCGGGGAACGATATACGGACTGTTTCATTTGTCGGAGATCTTTGGTGTATCCCCGTTTGTGAACTGGTGTCATGTGGTGCCGGTGCATCGGGATGAAATCCGGCTGAGCACGGATATGGCATGTATTGCAAAGGAACCATCGGTGGAATACAGGGGATTCTTTATTAATGATGAGTGGCCTGCTTTCGGTACCTGGAGTGAGTACCATTTCGGGGGACCGAATGCGAAGGCATACGAGCCGATCTTTGAACTGCTTCTTCGCCTGAAAGGAAATTATCTCTGGCCGGCGATGTGGAGTGCACGGTTTGAGGATGACGGTCCGGGCCTTCTGAACGCAGAACTTGCGGATGAGTACGGCGTGATCATGGGAATGTCACATCATGAGCCGTGTCTGCGGCAGGGTGAGGAATACAAATATCTGCGCGGAAAAGACAGTATTTACGGAGATGCGTGGAATTTCAAGACGAACCGGGAAGGAATCATAAGATTCTGGGAAGATGGTCTGAAGCGGAGCGGTAAATTTGAGAATGTGATCACGGTTGGTATGCGTGGAGAAGCGGACACCGCGATCATGGGAAAAGGGGCAACGCTTGCGGATAATATTGAACTGCTCAGGGACGTGCTCAGAACGCAGCGAAAGCTGATCCGGGAGAATGTCAATGAAGATCTGTCCAAAGTTCCGAGAATGATCGCTTTGTACAAGGAGGTGGAGGCTTTCTTCTACGGGGATGAGACGACGCAGGGGTTGATCGGATCCAAGGAGCTTTGCGATGTGATCCTCATGCTTTGCGATGACAATTACGGGAACTTAAGAACGCTTCCGACGGAGGAGATGCGTAAGCATCCGGGCGGATACGGTATGTATTATCATTTCGATTATCATGGGTGGCCGACCTCCTATGAGTGGATCAACAGTTCCTATCTTCCGAAAATCTGGGAACAGATGACGCAGGCCTATGATTTCGGAGTACAAAAACTCTGGATCGTCAATGTGGGAGACATTGCAACGCAGGAATTTCCGTTATCGTTTTTTATGGATCTGGCTTATGATTTTGAGCGTTGGGGAACGACTGCACCAAATACGACGGATGCCTATACCAGACTGTGGGTAAAGCGGCAATTTGGCAGGCTGTCGGAAGTGCAGCAGGCGCAGATTGCGGATATCCTGACGGATTATACAAGGATGATACACAAGTGCAGACCGGAGGCGTTAAGACCGGAAACCTATCATGCAGCAAATTATCGTGAAGGCTCACGGGTGCTTGCGGAGGTCGGGCGGGTGATGCAGACCGCACAGGATTTGTACGATGAGCTGGAGCGTGTTGCGCCCGAAATACTTCCCGCTTATGTTGCGCTCGTCTGGTATCCGGCGATGGGAACGATGAATGTGCTGAAGCTTCAGCTGTTGTCCGGAGTGAATCATTATCTGGCAGAAATCGGTGCACTCAGTGCCAATGATTATGCGAAAGAGGCAAAGGCATGTCTGGATGCCGATCAAAAGATCATAGAGCAGTATCATCGGTCGGATGATGCGCGCTGGTACGGAATGGGACTGTCGCAGCATATCGGGTTTACGAATTGGAATGAGGATGAGTGTAAGAACCCGCTTCTGATGCAGGTGTTACCGCTGCAAAAGCCGACGATTATAGCAACGGTGGACGGTACCGTGCAGCATGTGGAAGGCAGTCCGTGGCTGAATCAGAGAATGACGATTTCGGATTTTCTGAATCCGGAATGCAGATGTGCTTCGATCAGCCTGTACAGCAGAAGCGAACTTCCAGCATCGTTTCGGGTGATCGAAAAGCCCGAATGGATCGTACTGTCCGCAATGGATGGAACGCTTGACGGTGAAGAACACAAGAGACTCACCATTGATGTCACAGTGGACGAGAGTGCGCTTGCGATGGCGCTCACCGATGGAAGAACGCAGGGAATGATCCGGCTGGAATTGCCGGCGGGCATCTGCAAGATCAGCGTGCCGGTCGACCGGTCAACGTATGAATATGGAAACAATACGTTTGTGGATACACAGGGATGGATCGCAATCGAGGCGGAACATTACAGCAGATGCAAGGACGGTTTTGATCGGGAAGGACAACCGATGCAATGGAAATGTCTTGCCGGCTACGGAAAGACTTTATCTGCGATGAAAGCATTTCCGACGGATTCCTACGCAGATGCAGAGAATGGGGCACCGTATATCGAATACAGCATCGTGACAAAGCAGGCGGGGGATTATGAAGCGGAATTCTATATGCAGCCGTCAAATCCTGTGACAATAGAGAACCGATTGCAGTATGCAGTGTCGGTGAACGGCATTCAAATGCAGATTTCGGATGTCGTTACGGATGATTTTAAGATCGGAGATCATCAGCCTGTGTGGGCGCGCGGTGTGCTGGATCAGATCCGGTGCCGGAGTGTACCGGTGCAGCTGGAACAGGGAATCAATACGATCAGGATCACTCCGGTTACACCGGGCTTTGTTCTTGAGAAGATCGTGATCTATCCCCATGGAAACAAACCGGCAGAAGCCTATCTTGGACCGACAGAAACGTATCGGTGCAGGAGCTGATCATATATCAATACAGTGAGGAGCATGTCAGTCCATTTGCGGAAAGAAAATTTGGTATGGGCTGACCGAAAGAGGAAGGAGAAAAATATGGCAGGAGCTTATGAAACAAAACAGTACCGCAATGTATTTGCGGAGTATGGTTATTCGGAAGAAGAAATCGAAAAAAGAGTACAGGAGACATTTGAGACGATTTTTCATGGCAGCGAAGAGGAGCGCTTTTACCATGAAGCCGGGGAGGATATGGGATTTATGGAAGATACCGGCAATCATGATGCGCGGACCGAGGGCATGTCGTATGGCATGATGGTCTGTGTACAGCTGGATAAGAAAGAGGAATTTGACCGTCTGTGGAAGTGGACAAGAACTTATATGTATATGGATGAAGGACCGGGAAAGAATTATTTTGCATGGTCCTGCGCTTTGGACGGCACAAGAAATGCGGACGGACCAGCACCGGACGGGGAAGAGTATTTTGCTATGGCATTGTTCTTTGCATCAAGAAGATGGGGAGACGGAGAGGGCATTTTTAATTACAGCAGGGAGGCAAAAGCGATCCTGCATGAGTGTGTGCATAAGGGAGAACCGGGACATCCGGGCGATCCGATGTGGGAGCCTTCCAACAAACTGATCAAATTTGTCCCGGGACTGGATTTCAGTGATCCATCGTATCATCTGCCGCATTTTTACGAGCTTTTTGCGGAATATGCCGATGAGGAGGATCGTAAGTTCTGGAAAGGCGCTGCCGAAGCAAGCCGGGCCTACCTGCATAAAGCCTGTCATCCGGATACCGGATTGTCGGCAGAGTATGCGGATTATGACGGACCCCCGCACAGTGCGCATCAGGAGATCTTCGGCCGCCACGACTGGTATTACAGTGATGCCTATCGCACGATCGCAAATATCGCGATGGACCATCTGTGGTTTGACAAGGACCCGTGGCAGGTACAGATTGCAGAGAAATTCCAGAAATTCTACTGCGAGGATCAGAAGGATCACTGGGACGGCGTCTTTTTGACTGACGGAACCAGACTGGAGGAGAAAGCACTGCATCCGGTAGCCATCATTGCGGTCAACGCCGAAAGTGCACTGGCTGCGGACGGAACTTATGCGAAACAATGTGTTGACAAATTCTGGAACACACCTCTTAGAACCGGTGAGAGACGGTATTACGACAATTTTTTGTATATGTTTGCGATGCTTGCTTTATCGGGAAATTACCGGATCTATTAGAAATGATGATTCGAAAATGAGGTATTGGGAAAGGAGGAGAAAATGGGACACAGTGAGGAAATGATCCAAAAGGCGATCGCACAGGAAAACGGCAAGGTACATGTGAATGCACAAAGCATTCCGGAAAAATATCAGCAGAAGAGAGCCGATGAAACCGGAGTGATCGAGCATATCCGCTACCCGTCAAAAGATTATTTTTTAGCTGGAAAAGAAATCACAAAGGAAGCAAATGTTTATCTTCCGTATGGTTACAGCCGGGATAAAAAGTACAACGTGCTCTACCTGATGCACGGAATCGGCGGAGACGAAGCCGAGTGGGGAATGGTTGATGAGGATTCGCTGGTAAAAAGAATGATGGACAATCTGATCTATTACAAAGAAATCGAGCCGTTCATCGTGGTGACACCAAACGGACGCTCCACCGAAAACTGTGCAAGAGAAGGTTCGGATTATAACTCGTTTTATGTGTTTGGCAAAGAATTGCGTTCGGATCTGATCCCGTATATGGAAGCGCACTATTCGACCTATGCGGTGGAAGGCGATCCAAGTGCTTCAAGAATGCACAGAGCGATGGCGGGACTTTCGATGGGAGGGATGCAGACGATTAACATCGGAATCGGAGAATGTATGGATCTGTTCAGTTATTTTGGTGCGTTTTCCGCAGCACCGACCAGCAATCTGGCGGAGAAGACGGCAAAAATATTAGAGGATACTCCATATACCGTTGATTATTTTTACAATATCTGCGGAACGGAGGATGAGATCGCATATGACAGCGCGGCAGCAGCTGCAAAGAATCTTCCTGCTCTATGTGATAAATTAAAGGAATCTGATAATTTCATCTGGCAGGAATTAAAAGGCATGCATGATTTTCATATCTGGTATCTTGGCTTTTTCAATTTTGCACAGATAGCTTTTAAGTAAATTGACGCGCGGTGTTATTTTACCAGTAAATGTAAAATTTCGCCGCGCGTGATTTATTTTATGTACAACGTTAAAACAAGCAGAATAAGGATTGGAAGTGTCCCAGCATGTGGGACAAAAATCACTAAAACATCACAACAAATTACACTCCTTGTTCAAAATCCAAGCCGGCAAACCCGAATTGTTTTACTGCAATTTGTCGGCTGTTCTTCTATAGTTTTTCCCTGTTTTTGTCGGCTTTGATTTTGCTACTATTAAGATGCACGAAAATCTATTTAAGGAGGAAAATAGGAGTGGGAAAAATGTGGAAAATGGGGGCGTGTATTGCACTATCCGCGGCAATGATGCTCACGAGTGTAGGCGGTATGCTGCCGTCGGATTGGGGTATTGATACGGTATATGCGGATGAGACACAGACAACAACCAAGACGTTCGCCGCGAACCAGCTGACAAAGGCTTTTGCAGGTGGCGCTGATGGAACTTCCTGTGAATCAGGGGAAGAAGGTTGGAATGTTGTGCTGAAACATGATGATGCAGAGCACAAGTATCCACAGGCAGTATGGAATTTGTCTGAGTCCTTTGATCTTGCAAATGTAGAGTCTGTTACCTTCAATGTTAAAAGTCAGGAAGGCGTTATTGCTTTGAAGCTTGGAATGACAAATGCATCGGGCTGGTATGATGATGTGGAAGCATGCTATGGTCAGAATGGACAGAAACAATATACGATCGTTCCGGAAAAGACGGAAGGAACGTTTGATAAAGTCGTAATTATGACAACCCAGAATGATGCGTCATTTTGTTTGACCAGTGTGGTTGTAACGTTAAAAGAAGGAAGCGGAAGCCAGATTACTCATGGCGAGAACATCATTGATAATGGAGATTTTTCAAATCAGGATTTCTCATCCTGGAGTGCTTCAAAAGGAGATGCTACGATTACAGCGGAACCTGTTGAAAATGGAGCTGATATTGGTGTTACAACATGTGGTGCTATTACAAGATCCCAAGATCCGTCAAAATCATATGAATGTTTTGCACAGGACATCACGGAAAAAGTAAGCGAAGGCGAAGAATATGAGTTTTCTTTTTGGGCAAAATTGTCGGATGATTATAATAAAGAATTGAAAGATTCTCAGAAAACTGTTCAATTTCAGCCGTATTATGAGAATGGAGATGGCAAGCAGGAGTATGATACAACAGGACTGATTTCCGGTACATCCGCGCAGATTCTTGAAGCTGGAAAATGGACGAAATTCGAAGGAACATACAAGATTCCATCAGGTGCGAAGAAGGTTGTGATTCGTATTTTGGAACAGGGAGATTGGCAGGAACCAGGTTCCTGTATCATGGGAAAATACTATGTGGCAAATGTATCCATGAAAAAGATCACAAAACCAAAACCGGAGATCGAAGAGAACATTCCGGATTGGAAAGCATCCGTTACAGAAAGTCTTGGAAATGGTTCGATCGCAGGTACTGCCATCATGTCAAGTGAGATTTCAGATGATACGTTGATGGCACTTGTCAAGAAGCATTTCAATGCGGTGACATTCGGAAACGAGTTAAAGCCGGATGCACTGTTTAACTATCAGATCGGACAGTCTGTTGATTCTACAACAATTACGTTCCAAGGGAAGGAACTGAAGGTGCCGGTTGTTAATGATAAGCAAGAGAATTTAGATTTCTCACGCGCGGATGCAATGCTGGACAAAATTCTTGAGTGGAATAATGCTAATCCGAACAATAAGATTCGCGTCCGCGGTCATGTGCTGGTATGGCATTCACAGACTCCGGAATGGTTCTTCCACGAGGACTATGATGTTGCAAAGCCATACGCAGATAAGGAAACTATGAACCGCAGACTGGAGTGGTTTATTTTCAGTGTGTTTGATCATTATTTTGGAAAGGCTGCAAACGGAAAGTATGACGGACTCTTTTATGGCTGGGATGTTGTAAATGAGGCGGTCAATGGCAATACATACCGTGATGATAAGGTTATTTCTGATGCAAGTGATACAAGTACATCGGATACCCGTCATGGAAGCAATTCCATGTGGTGGAGAGTATACAAGAGCAACGAATTCATCATCAATGCTTTCAAGTATGCAAACAAATATGCGCCAAATGATGTAGAACTTTACTACAATGACTTCGGAGAGACAGACAACACCAAGTGTGAGGGTATCGTAAAACTGATCAACGACGTGAAGTCTGCAGACGGAACCAGACTGGATGCTTTTGGTATGCAGGCACATTACAATGTGGACGGTTTCTCAGCAGCACAGTTTAAGAGTGTAGCGAAGAAGTATGCACAGGCAGCCGGCAAAGTGCAGCTGACTGAGCTGGATTTTAAGGCAAGCAGTACCTACGATGGTACAGCGGCTACAAGGGAAAGCGAATACACCAAGATGGCATACTGCCATAAGAATCTGTATGAGGCGATCAAGGCGTTAAAGGAGGAAGGAGCAAACGTATCCGGCATTACCGTCTGGGGTGTCATTGAGCCGAATTCATGGCTGCATTCCCAGTCGAATCTCGGTGGCGGAGCAAGCGGCTCTGCACAGTGCCCACTGCTTTTTGACGGAAACTATAAAGCAAAGCCTGCTTATTGGGCTTATGTGGATGCAACGAAACTTCAGCCGGCGATTCAGAAGGTTACCATTACAGAGGCGAAGGATGGCAATATTGCAGGAGAAACCTATACGATCGATCAGGGTGCGGTACAGGCAGAATTTATCCCGGTTTGGGATGCAGACGGTCTTACCGTACAGGTAAAAGTAAAAGATACAACCGTAAATGACGCAGATGCCGTTACGGTATATGTAGATCCGGACAATTCGGCATCGGATATCACACCACATAAGGTGACGGTTGCAAGAACAGCTGCTGCTGCGATCGCAGGCGGATATCAGGCAACCGTCAAGGTTTCGATGAAGGGTTTGAAAGTTGCACAGCAGATCAGTCTCGATGTTGTTGTAAACAATGACGGGGAGACAGGAAGCTTTAATGATCTGACCGGAAAGCAGGAGTCAAGCAGCAAGTATTATGCAGTGGCAACCATGAAGCCGGGCATCGAGAAGATCCCGTACGGAACAATTTCGGTTGACGCAGATGCAGATGCCGCATGGGGCAATGCGGTAAACATCCCGCTTACGATCAACAAAGGCTCCGAGGCTTCTGCCAATGCAAAGGTTCTCTGGGATGATGACAATCTCTATGTATATGCAACCGTAAACGACGCGGTATTGGATAAAACAGGCGCTCAGACGCATGAGCAGGATTCTCTTGAAGTGTTCATCGACGAGGACAACGGCAAGACCGCTTCCTATGGAGAGGACGATAAGCAGTATCGTATCAATTATAACAATGGGCAGTCCTTCAATGGTAAAAAATGTCTGGCAGAGAATGTCAAGTCTGCAACAAAAACAATCGATGGCGGATACGTGGTTGAGGCTGCTTTCAAGTGGACGGATATCAAGCCGGCAAACGGAACCAAGATTGGGCTGGAATTCCAGATCAACGATGCAAAAGACGGCAAGCGTATCGGTACGTTAAGCTGGTATGATGAGACCGGAATGGGCTGGTCAGGCTCAAACGTATATGGTACGGTCGAATTAACCGGAAAGACCGGCAGCAATGGCGGAGGCTCGTCTGTAAATCCGGGAACTTCGGATACGAAGCCGGATGTGAAACCGAACGGAAAACAGGATACGAAGCCGGATGTGAAACCGGACGGAAAACAGGATACGACCATTGAGACATCCAAAGTGGAAATTACAGTTTCCGGCGATAAGAAGGCTGAGGCATCGGTAACCATAACAAAGGATGCGCAGGGAAATGTGACCAGCGCAAATGCAACGGTATCGGGATCAAAGGGAACACTTACCGCAGATGTGGTAAAGCAGCTTACCGAGGCGGCAGGAACCGAAGATCTTACGATCATCCTGCAGGTTAAGAATGCGAATGGTGATGTGAAATACACGGTTTCCGTTTCCGCAAAGAATGTGAAAAATAATAAATCACTGAAGGCATTTGTTGTCAACCGTAAGACGGGTGAATATGAACTGATCAACAGCAAGACCTATAAGGCTAAGGATGGAAATCTGAATGCAAGTTTTGGAAAGAAGGGCGATTATGTACTTCTGACGACAAAGGAAGCAGCCAGAATTGAAAAAGAAATCCTTAAGACCATCGCTCCGAAGAAAACAAAGGCAACGGTTAAAAAAGGAAAAACAACGGAGTTTAAGTTTGACAGCAAGCTGAATCAGAACAATGTAAAGAAGGTAACCTACAAAACTTCCAAGAAGTCGATTGCTACCGTAAACAAGAACGGTAAGATCAAAGCAAACAGGAAAGGAACGGTAAAGATCAAGGCAATCGTGACTTTAAAGAATGGAAAAACAAAAACAGTATCCATGAAGATAGCCGTTCGATAGAAAATATTGACAGGAATACAATTACTATAGTTTGTCGGTAATTATTCCATAAAAAGCCCTCGTGACGCAAGCGGGGGCTTTTTTTATAATCAAATCACAAGAAAAGCATAATCCCAAAAGAAATAAAGCAGTAATAAAAGGGGGCATCCGGATGTTCTATAATAAAAGAAAAACAATCGGGGTCTTTTTGAACCGTGCAGAACTGGAATTCCAGCAGGTGCTCAGCAGATCGCTGACCGAGACGGCAAAACAATGCGATTATAATATTGTTTACCTGACTTCATTTGGAATCCGGGAAACCGAGACAATGTATGATCTGTATGAGAAGAACGTTGTTGATTTTGCACCGATCGAAGAATTTGATGCAATTATTGTTGCGCTGGATACATACGATACACCCAGCTTTCGAATGAAACTGATCGAAGGTCTGAAAAACAGAGCGCATGGTCCGGTCATCAGTTTTCGTGAGGCGTCGGAGGGATTCTACGGGATACTCTCGGATGCCAATTCGATGGTGGAGGAGCTGGTAAAGCATATTGCAAATACGCATTCTGTGAGAAATATCTGTTTTATGGCAGGATACAAGGGGCATTATGACAGCCAGATCCGAGAACAGCATTACCGGCTGGCGATGGAGGAACTCGGACTTCCGGTCTATGAAAATTCAATTTTTTACGGAGATATGTGGAAAGGAAAAGGCGAGCAGGCATACGAATTTTTCTTTTCCGATGAAACGCATCGTCCGGAGGCGATCGTCTGTGCGAATGACTTTATGGCGAGAGCACTCACAATCGCGCTTGAAAAACACGGAATTTTGGTACCGCAGGATGTTATGGTCAGTGGCGTGGATAATTCACCGGAATCATGTGATGTACTTCCGCAGTTGACATCGATCTCCGTGGATTATGAAGCGATGGCAAAAGAGGCGGTCTATCTTGTGAGGGATCTTCTTGAAGGTGTGCCGAGGGAACGTAATATCTATGTTCCGGCTAAAATTCTGTTTCGGGAGAGTACGAAGGATTGTACCGACCGGGAGGATAAGAGAAGTGATGAAATCTACCAGAAACTGATTGAGATCCGGGAGAAACACAACCGGCAATCCTATTTTTCGACGGACATGGACGGATGCACCGATTATGCGGAGATGAAACAGATTGTAGCCAAGAATCTGCATCTTCTCGGAACGTGCAAAGAATTTTATCTCGGGCTGCTCGGTGAAGAAAAGGATCATATCCGGTATTTTAAGCAGGATATTACTTCGTATGCAAAACTCGGAATGGAAATCAGGGACGGTCAGATATTGCATGTATCCGGGGAGTGCTTCCGGCAGAAAGATCTGCTTCCGGAGGAAGTGTGTGATGATAGCTGGAAAGTATATTATATCCGGGTATTGCATAATCGGGAAAAAAATTTCGGCTATACCGTTGTACAGTTTGAAAATCCGTTGGACGGACCGGACGAATTTTATCATGACTGGAATTTGACCTTAAGCCAGACGATCAATAATTTTTATACGACAAAATACCTGATCCGGCTGAATCACGAAAATCAGGAAAAAAGTGTGACGGATTATCTGACCGGATTAAATAACCGCCGCGGCATGGAAGATTACATCAATGAGAAGTGGCCGGAGTGGATCCTTGGAAACCGGTATCTGATCTGCGCAAGCGTAGATGTGGACGGATTGAAAGTGATCAATGATTCTTATGGACATAAGGAAGGCGATTGGGCAATCTGTGCCGTTGCGGAAGCAATACGCAAGGCAATTGGCAAATACGGCATTGCAGCCCGAACCGGAGGGGATGAGTTCGTGTTTGTTCTGACCGGAGCGAATGCCGGACTTGTCAGGGATGTGGAGAATCAGATCCACCATTATCTGGATGAGGCAAACGCGCAAAGTGGTAAACCTTACCGGGCGGACTGCTCGATGGGACATTATATGACGCAGATTACGGCGCGTGAATCGTTTGAAGAATGCATGCGCATGAGTGATATAGAAATGTATAAAGAAAAGAAAGCAAAGAAAGTAGGGAGGTAATGATTATGAACGGACCGGTGGCACCAAAGGATCCGGAAAAGAAAAGACCATATTTTTACATTATGAAGGATAAAGAAATCTTCGGAGCAAAACAGGAAGACGGAAGTGCGATCCACTTTATCTATGAAAGTGACGGAAGGCTGATTAACAGCGCACAGATCGTCGGAAATATTACGGATGAGAACATGCTTCGGTTATTGGAGACGGTGGAGGGATTCGGCAAGCTTGTACACAGTATCGGGGTGTCTGTTGAGACCGACAATCCGAAGGAGGAGATGGAGTTCATCTTCCAGATGTACGGGAAAAAAGATCTCTACGGAGGCGGAACCAATCTGCGATGCAGCCTGACCGGAGACGGAATGGAACGGCGCATTTATCTGTCGGATTATACCTGGACAGAGGATGATTATATTCCTGGACAGATCAAGTTCATCATGAGCGTACCGGAAAAGATGGGAAAAGCGAGCGTTCGGTTTTATCTGAACGACGGATATACGGCTCCGGAAGAGGTGGAAGAAGAAGCGGTGGATACGAAATCGGAACGGTACTGCACGATGATCGAGCGTTCTCTCATGAATCTGGGCAACACCTACCGTATCCGCAAAGCGATCGAGAAGGCGAGAGCCGGAAAAGAAGTAACGCTTGCCTATATCGGAGGTTCGATCACGCAGGGGGCGGGAGCAACACCGATCAATACCGAGTGTTATGCCTATAAGTCCTATCAGCTTTTCAAAAGCAGATTTGCAATGAGAGATAACGTTAAATTTGTGAAAGCGGGCGTTGGAGGAACCCCGTCGGAGCTTGGAATGCTCCGCTTTGACAGAGATGTGTTAAGAGACGGCGAGAAGCCGGATATCGTAGTCGTAGAATTTGCGGTCAACGATGAGGGCGACGAGACGAAGGGCGATTGCTACGAAAGCCTTGTGCGCAAGATCTTAAAGCTGGATTGGAATCCGGCGGTCGTTCTGCTTTTTTCCGTATTTGCCAATGACTGGAATCTGCAGGATCGCTTAAGTCCGGTCGGCAGACTGTATGATCTGCCGATGGTCAGTATCAAGGATACCGTGGTGGAGCAGTTTACAAAGAAATCGAACGAGGGAAGGGTTCTGACAAAAAATCAGTTTTTTTACGATATGTTTCATCCGAGCAACCTCGGCCATACCATTATGGCAGACTGTTTACAGTATCTGTTTGAGAGCTGTGATTTGAGCGAACATGCAAGACTTGACGCTTTTGAGAGCGGCCTGACCGAGGAGGGAATGCTTGCACAGCAGCTGCAGATGAAGCCGGCAATCGGCAAAAGCTTTGAGCATGTACGGCTTCTGGATAAGAAAGATGTCTATGACGAGGCCAAAATCGATGCCGGTGGTTTCTGTGCAACGGATGATCAGCTCCAGAGTGTGGAGATGGATGACCGGTTAGAATTGACACCGGAGTTTCCGTACAATTGGATGTACGATGCAACGATGCCGGAGAATGCTGCCTTTACAATCCGCATCCATTGCAAAGCGCTTGTGTTGATCTTTAAGGATTCCGGAGAAGTGGACGTTGGAAAGGCGTATGTCGATGTGGACGGTGAGCGTCGCATGACGGCGGATCCGCATATTAACAACTGGCAGCACTGCAACGCGATGATCGTGTTCAATGAGGATGAAGGCGCCGACCATACGGTACGCATTGAAGTCGCAGAAGAAGACAGAGACAAGAAGTTTACAATTTTAGGATTTGGTTACGTGTTATAAGGAGGAGTAAAATGGTTACAGTTAAGAATCCGATTTTAATGGGATTTTATCCGGACCCTTCCATTTGCAGAAAGGGAGAGGATTATTATATCGTCAATTCAAGTTTTGTGTATGCACCGGGAGTGCCGATCTTTCACAGCAGAGATCTCGCACATTGGGAGCAGATCGGTAATATTTTAGACCGTCCGTCGCAGCTTCCTGTGGCGGGAGCGGATATCTCAGATGGTATTTATGCGCCGACGATCCGCTATCATGATGGTTTGTTTTATATGATCACGACCAATGTGACGCACGGCAACAATTTTATCGTCACAGCGGAGAATCCGGAAGGACCGTGGTCCGAGCCGTATTATCTCGGCGACGATGCCCCGGGCATCGATCCGAGCCTTTTTTTCGACGATGACGGCAAATGTTATTATTGCGGAACCCGTCCGAATCCGGAGGGCGTTCGCTATAACGGGGACTGGGAGATTTGGATTCAGGAATTGGATCTTAAGACCATGAAGCTGGTCGGTGAGAGCATGGCAATCTGGAAAGGTGCGGTAAAGGGATGTATCTGGCCGGAAGGTCCGCATATTTACAAGATCGATGGTTATTATTATCTACTCCACGCAGAAGGCGGAACCGGTCCGGAACATAGTATTACGGTGGCACGCAGTAAGAAGCTGTTCCAGTGGTTTGAAGGCTGTCCGCGCAATCCGATTTTCACACACCGCAATCTCGGTATGGATTATCCGGTCATCTATGCGGGACATGGAGATCTGGTTGATGACGGCAAGGGAAACTGGTATGTTGTAATGCTTGCATCAAGACCTTGCAAAAAGCATAGCAGCATGGGGCGTGAGACTTTCCTTGCCAGGGTAATCTGGGAGAACGGCTGGCCGGTGATCGCTCCGGGAGTCGGACATCTGGAGGACGAATTTACGATCGATATGCCTGAGCATCGCTTTGCGGAAGAAATTACGAATTCCGATGTCATTCATTTCTGGGGAGAACAGCTGGATCAGCGGCTGGTGGCGATCGAGGACTGGACATCCGGAATTTATTCGCTGACCGAACGTGAGGGTGCACTTCGGATGTACCTTCGCAAAGAAAAGATTTCCGAGAGAGCAAACTGTGCATATCTTGGTGTAAGACAGAAGAGTTACCGCTTTGTCGCAGAGACCGGAATGGAATTCTATCCGGAAAATGAGTCGGAGACGGCGGGACTTGTGCTTTACCAGAATAATGAAAATCATCTCCGGTTTGAAGTGGTGCGCGTGGATGGAGAAGTTTGTTTTGTGGTTACCAGCTGTATTCACGGAGATGAGCAGACGCTGGCAACAACACGGCTGGAGAAGAAAGGAAAATTAAAGATCCGCCTGCAGTGCCGCAATCAGTGTGCCCGTGTCTGGATTTCGGAAGGCAAAGGATATGTATCCGTTGCGGAAAATCTGGATCTTCTTGCTTACACGACAGAGGAAGCCGGAGGCTTTGTAGGATGCACAGTCGGTGTATATGCGTCTTCCAACGGCAGTGACAGTACAAATTATGCTGATTTCGAATGGCTGACATGCCAGTCGATGGATTGATAGAAAGTGTTTAAGATGAGGAGATGAAATAATGAGTAAACAGACAAAAGAATATGCAAAGAAACTGGTTGCACAGATGACGGTTGAGGAAAAAATGAGCCAGATGCTCTATGAGTCACCGGCGATCGAGCGACTTAATATTCCGGCATATAACTGGTGGAATGAGGCTTTGCATGGTGTTGCAAGAGCCGGAGTTGCTACGGTATTTCCGCAGTCGATCGGACTTGCGGCGACATTTGATCCGGAGCTTGTCGGACAGATCGGGGATGTGGTATCGACGGAAGGCCGCGCAAAATTTAACGAGTTTTCACGGAGAGGAGATCACGGAATCTACAAAGGGTTGACGTTCTGGGCACCGAATGTCAATATTTTCCGCGATCCGAGATGGGGAAGAGGCCATGAGACATATGGCGAGGATCCGTATCTTACGGCGGAACTCGGATGCGCGTACATCAAGGGATTGCAGGGACCGGATCCGGATCATCTGAAATCTGCAGCGTGCGCAAAGCATTTTGCGGTACACAGCGGTCCGGAAGCGATCCGCCATGAATTCGATGCAAAAGCGTCTAAGCATGATATGTATGACACTTATCTGTATGCGTTTAAGAGATGTGTCAAGGATGCCAAGGTTGAGGCCGTCATGGGCGCTTACAATCGCGTGAACGGAGAGCCGGCGTGTGGAAGCAAAACTCTCCTGAAGGATATTTTAAGAGATGAATTTGGTTTTGAAGGTCATGTGGTATCGGACTGCTGGGCGATTCTTGATTTCCACGAGCACCATCATGTGACAGAGAGCGTCGAGGAATCTGCGGCTATGGCAGTAAACAACGGCTGCGACCTGAACTGCGGAAGCGCCTTTTTACATTTGCAGGAAGCTTACGAGAAGGGACTTGTTTCAGAGGAGGCGATCACAGAAGCGGTGGAGCGCCTAATGGAAGTTCGTATTCGTCTGGGTATGATGAAGGATTATCCGTCCCCGTATGAAGACATTACCTATGATAAAGTAGAATGTCCGGAACATGTGAAGTTGTCTGTTGAAGCGGCAAGAAGAAGTCTTGTTCTGTTGAAAAACGAGAATGCGTTCCTGCCGTTGGATAAAAATAAGATACAGACCGTCGCAGTCATCGGTCCGAATGCGAATTCAAGAGATGCGCTGGTCGGAAACTATGTCGGAACCTCTTCCCGTTACATTACTCCACTGGAGGGAATTCAGCAGTATGTGGGGGATGATGTGCGTGTATTATATGCAGAAGGCTGTCATCTGTACAAAGACAAAGTGGAATTTCTGGCAGAGACGAAGGATCGATTTAAGGAAGCGGTCATTGCGGCGGAGCAGGCAGATGTTGTAGTTATGTGCCTTGGTCTTGACGCAACGATCGAAGGCGAGGAAGGCGATGCCGGTAACGAATATGCCAGCGGGGATAAACTGGGACTCAATCTTCCGGGACTTCAGGAAGAACTGCTCGAGACGGTTACGGCTGTCGGAAAGCCGGTTGTGCTCGTGATTTCGGCGGGAAGTGCACTCGATCTCTCATGGGCGGATGCGCATGTTGCTGCGATTATTGACAGTTTTTATCCGGGAGCCCGTGGCGGAAAGGCAGTCGCAGAAGCAATCTTCGGTGATTTTTCACCATCCGGAAAGCTGCCTGTCACCTTTTATCAGGGAACGGAAAATCTTCCGGAGTTTACAGATTATGATATGTCCGATCGCACATATCGTTATACGGACAAGAATGTGCTCTATCCGTTCGGTTACGGATTGCATTATGGAACGATCCGTTACGAGAATGCACAGATTTCCTGTGCGCAGTGCAGTGTGAGAGATGCCGTCGATGTGAGTGTGGATGTCATAAATGAGAGTTCCTACACGATCCATGAGAGTGTTCAGGCGTACATTCAGCATGAGGAAGCGGATGCGTATGAACCGGGATATCAGTTGAAAGGAATACAGACGGTTACATTACAGCCGAAAGAGACGAAGCGTGTGACCATATCTCTTAAGGCACGTGACTTTGCGATTATCACGCAGGAGGGAGAATGCGTTGTAAGACCGGGATCTTACCGCATCGCAATCGGAGGTCAGCAGCCGGATGCAAGAAGTGCAAAACTTACCGGAAGTGACGTGGCTGCGCTGGTGGTCCGCAGAGAGGGTGCGCAGACACCGGTTGAGTATTAGCGTGCAGAAATATCAAGAAACAATTTTAAATATAGTCTCGTATATGTTATAATGAATTTAATCGGTTGTACGAATGAGGAGCAGGTCGAAAAATCTGCTCCTTTATCGCTTTGTTGTGTGTGAATTTAGAGGGGTTGGTATGAATATCATCGAAAAGTTCATCAAGGTATTGGAAAGATATATGGATAATCTTTCTATTAAGAAAAAATTTATACAGTTATACATTTTCTGTGTTTTATTACCGCTGATCATTACGGACAGTGTCGTCTTATATATTGAAGACAGCATGGAATCGCAGCGGCAGTATCATGAGATGGCAAACGTTGCGAATGCAGTCAGCTATAATATCAGTGCACTGGTGGAGAATGCGGGAGAAATTGCCAAAAGTATGTACACCGATAGAAGGATGAATACCTTTTTGGAGAAGCAATATGAGAGCACTTCGGATTATTATGCGGAATATCAGAATTTCTTTCAGGATTCGACGTTGGAAAACGTACTCGGCATGAATCAGATCGTCTTTACCCTGTATACGGATAATCCTACCGTGGTAAAGGGTGGAAAGATTGATAATATGTCCAATCTGAAGGAAACGGCAGCGTATGAAGCGTGGAAGGAACGAGGCGAAAATGAAGGACTTTTTTTTGTATATGAGCGTAAGAGATATGCCAATTCCTATCATCGTAAGATCATCCTATTGCAGAATCTTGATTTTTTTTCCAAGAATAAGGAAAAGATGCTGCAAATCGAATTTGATTATAACAGTATGATGCGGATGCTGAGACGAATGAAGTTTGACAATGAAGTTCTTATTTGTCAAGGGGATGCGATCGTACTGAGTAACGGACCTTTCAGTGGTGTCGGTAAAAAATTTGACATGATCAGTGTACAGCAGAAGATGGGATACAAACAGACCATTACACTTCACGGAGCTAAACTTGATATTTATGTTTTAAAAGCGGATAATAGAGTGCGGAGTAAGATTGTGCGTTTTCTTCCGATTCTTGGTTTTCTGGTGATCATCAATGTGGTTCTCCCGATGGGATTTGTGCTGCTTCTCAATCATTCGTTTACAAAGAGAATCCGTGGGCTGAGCAAAGTGTTCCAGTCTGTCAACGGTGAGCATCTTGTTCAGATGGCACACGAAGACGGTAGGGATGAGATTGGAAGCATGATCCGGAATTACAATCGGATGGTCAAACGGACCAATGAACTAATCCAGACCGTATACAAGAACAAGATCAAAGAACAGGAAATCCTTGTCGGCAGGAAAAATGCAGAACTATTGGCATTGCAAAGCCAGATCAATCCGCATTTTCTGTTTAATGCGCTGGAAAGTATCCGCATGAGAAGCCTTTTGAAGGAAGAAAACGAGACGGCAGATATGGTCGAAAAACTGGCGATCATGCAAAGACAATATGTGGACTGGGGAAATGATTCGGTAGAGATTGAACAGGAACTTGAATTTGTAAAAGCGTATCTGTCCTTGCAGAAATATCGTTTTGGTGACCGGCTGAATTACAATCTCGAGATTGATCCGGAATGTGCGCAAATCCGGATACCGAAACTTACAATTGTAACTTTTGTGGAGAACGCCTGTGTACATGGAATCGAAAGTAAGGCATCACCGGGATGGATTTTCGTAAGAGCTTATAAAAGGGAAGAACAATTATACATCGAGATTGAAGATACGGGAAGCGGAATTGAGGAGCAGAAGTTGTATCAGATGCAGCATGATATGCAGAATGCGGATATTGAGATGCTGAAAAACAAGAAAAGCGTGGGAATGCTCAATGCATGCCTGCGGCTTAAAATGTACACAGAAGATCATGTGTGCTTTGAAATTGAAGGCGAAGAGGGTGTGGGAACATGGATTACGATCTGCATTCCGATGGAGTATTTATCATTTGCTGAAGGCTGTGTTAATGGACCGGTGTGCAAAAGGGGGAAAGAAATATGTTAAAGGTTTTGCTTGTAGATGATGAGCCTTTTATTATTCAGGGATTAAAAGTGCTGATCGACTGGGAACAGGAAGGCTATATGATTGCAGGGACTGCATCAAATGGAAAAGAGGCATATGATTTTCTGAAAAAAGAGAGTGTAGACCTGATAATTGCAGATATTCAGATGCCAGTCATGACAGGGCTGGATCTGCAGGAAGCGATACGAAAAGAAAATCTATCGAATGCATATTTTGTCATATTAAGCGGATATGCGGATTTCGAGTATGCAAGAAGGGCGCTTCAAAATGAATGTACGGATTATATTTTAAAGCCGGTTGACCGTGATATGCTGCTGAAACTGCTTAACAGGGTATCTGCGATGCGTGATGAAGATGACCGGATGAGGCAGAAGAACAATAAAATGGAAAAGGCATATCTTGCAAGAAATCAGATTGCTTTGATCAAGGGAAAATACGATGATTCCAATCTGCAATATGTCACATCACAGATGAAATGCAAAGAAGGTGTCCGCTACGTTGAAATTCAGATGGCGGGATGTGATGCGGACGAAGATGTGACGGATCAGGAGATGCGCGAATTCCAAAGACAGATGTATGAATGCTGTACTGCATTCCTGAAAGATTATGCGGAGAATTGTGTGTTTGACGCATCGGCAGATGAAAAAATATATGATGTGGGATTGATCTTTTTTCAATATATGGCGGAAGAGGCAGGACTCGATGAAAACGCTTATCTGAACGGGTTGGTGGAATATCTGGGTGAGAATCTGTCGCGCCCGGTTACGATGCTGGTCGGGAAAAAGGTGCAGGATATCAGCCTTATTGCAAGATCATATGGGAATGCCTGTATGCTTCGTTCCTTTCAGGGATTTCGAAGCAAAAAGGACATCTATTTCTACGAGGAAGAAGTGCAGGTGTCCAATGACGGTATGGTTTTGTGCAAGAAGAGTCTTGATGATTTGCTGAAGGTAGTGGAGCAGAACAATCATATGGAAATCCGGGCGGCGGTGGACCGTTTCTATGGAGAAATGAGTCAGAGAGGCCTGCGTGGGGAATCCATGACGCTTAATATTAACTATCTGCTTTTTCAGTTGATCCATCTTGCAAGCGAGCAGGATGATGAGGTCAATCAGGAAGAAATCCTGCGTCTGATTTCGGAGAGCAGCTTTGAAACAGGAACGATGCGCGGCAGTAAGACACATCTGATGCGTTTCGCCTGTGAGTACGGAGACTATCTGTCCCAGCTTCGCAAGAATGTATCCAGAGGTGTTCTCGGAAATGTAGAGAAAGAAATTAAGGAACATTATGCGGATAACCTCACACTCAAGGGGCTTAGCGAGAAATATTATGTCAACAGCGCCTATCTCGGACAACTGTTCCGAAAGAAATACGGTCAGTCGTTTAAGGATTATCTGAATAATTACCGGATGGATCAGGCTGCCGATCTTCTTCTGCATTCCGATAAGAAGATTATTCAGGTGGCGGAAGAGGTTGGATACCATGATCTGGATTATTTTGTCAACCGCTTTATTCAGGTAAAAGGATGCACACCGGCAAAATTCCGGAAGCAGATGCAGCAGTAAAATGGAATAGAAAGAGATGGAAAACAGGGTAAATTATAGTCCGGCAGAATGAACTATAGTTTACCCTGTTTTTGACTATAATTCGTCGGATTGTTTGAAATGGTAAAAAAAGTAAAATAGTTAATATAAAGAAGGAGGTACATTCTATGAAAAGAAAAAGAATGCTAAGTGCCTTGCTTGTAGTAGCGATGGCAGCAACCATGTTCGCCGGTTGCGGAAATAAAGGCGGCAGCAATTCTTCCACACAGGGTGGAAAAGCAGCAAATGATGGAGATATTAAAGAGTTTACAGCTTTCTTTGCTGTTCCGGGATCCGAGATCAACGATGATAACGAAGTTCAGCAGATCATCGCTGAGAAGACCGGCGTAAAGGTAAAAGAGACATGGCTGACAGGCCAGACGGCAGAAGAAGCAATCGGAACGCTGGTAGCCGGTGATGAATATCCGGATTTCATCTGTGGTGGAAATGGTATGCCGCAGTTATATGATGCAGGTGCATTGGTAGCATTAGATGATTACATTGACAAATATCCGAATATCAAGAACTACTTCACCGAACAGGAATGGGATCAGCTTCGTCAGGACGACGGACATATTTACTGGATTCCACAGTTCTCCAATATTAAGGGAGAAGAGAAAACCTGTACGCATAACGATGAGGCATTCTGGATTCAGGCAAGAGTTCTTGAGTGGGCTAATTATCCGGAAATCAAGACGATGGATGATTATTTCAAGCTGATTGAAGATTATAATGCAGCAAATCCTACCATGGAAGATGGAACGGAGAATATTCCATATACCATCCTTTGCGAGGATTGGAGATATTTCTGTCTTGAGAATGCTCCACAGTTCTTAGATGGTTATCCAAATGATGGTTCATGTATGGTTGATCCGGATACATTAAAGGTAATGGATTATAATACATCTGATACTGCTGTAAAGTACTTCAAGAAGTTGAACGAGGAATATCAGAAGGGTATTGTTGATCCTGAGTCATTCACACAGACTTATGATGAGTACATTGCAAAGCTTTCTTCCGGACGTGTACTTGGTATGATCGACCAGTGGTGGGATTTCGCCTACTCAGCAGGTGATGCAATTAAGTCTGCAGGACTGGATGCACAGGGATGCGATTACATTCCGGTACCTGTAACGATTGATGGACGTAAGAACCAGTGGCACAACTCCGGCGGAGTTTTAAATTCCGGTGATGGACTTGCAATCACAAAGGATTGTGATGATGTGGAAGCAGCTTTACAGTTTGTAGATGATCTTCTTTCAGAGGAAATTCACAACCTTCGTTTCTGGGGCGTTGAAGGTGAAGATTATCAGGTTGGCGACGATGGACTTTTCTATAGAACCAAGGAGCAGAGAGCAAAGGCTGCAGAGACGGATTATAAGGCATCTCACGCATGTTCTTATTCCTATTTTCCACAGTATGACGGAACCTGTGATGACGGTCTGAATGCAACAAAGCCGAGTGGACAGGCAAAAGAATTCTTTGACGGATTAAATGATGATGTCAAGAAAGCATTCAAGGCATATGGTGTTGAAACATACGTTGAGATGCTTGGAACAAACGAGGCACCTGGTCCATGGTATCCGATGTGGTCATTCTCAAACAACTTTACAACAGACACAGAGGGTGGAATGGCATGGACCAAGATTGGCGAAGTTAAGCATGAGCAGCTTCCGCAGGTTGTAATGGCAAAAGACTTTGACAGTGCATGGAAAACTTATATGGATGCATACAATGCATGCAATCCGGACGCTTTCCTTAGCGAGTTGCAGGCAGAGCTTGATAAGCGGATGAAAGACGCAGCAAAATACGAATAATACATAGAGAATGAGGTTTTAGATGGGCAGATGTTGTGAAAACTCCATCTGCCCGTTTAAAAAAGGAGTGAGGTCATGTCTATAGAGAGAACAAAATCCAAACAGAAAGTGAAAGAACCGAAGACGAAAATTACCTGGAAAGAGATTAAAAGACAGAAAGTATTATTGTTCTGGGCGGCAATCATGGTAGTGTATGGCGTGGTTTTCTATTACCTCCCACTTGCAGGCTGGACTATGGCGTTTCAAAACTATAAACCGAGACTTGGTATCTTTCATTCGCAATTTGTAGGATGGGATAAATTCCGGACATTATTCTCGGATATGACTTTTATCCGGGTAATCAGAAATACGTTGGCAATGGGTGTTATCAATCTGGTGGTAACATTTATTACAGCAATTGTTTTTGCAATTTTATTAAATGAAATTAAAAGCAAAGGCGGTAAAAAAGTCGTTCAGACAATTTCTTATCTTCCGCATTTCCTTTCATGGATCATTGTAACCGGTATCTTACACGATATGTTATCCGGTGGCGGAATTGTGAACGAATTATTACTTAACTTCCATATTATTTCACAGCCGATCAATTTCTTTGCTCATCCGGGTTATTTCTGGCCAATCGTTGCATTTGCCAATGTCTGGAAAGAAACAGGATGGAATGCAATTATTTATTTGGCAGCAATTACTTCGATCGACCCGTCACTTTACGAAGCTGCAGCTATCGATGGTGCAGGCAGATGGGCAAAAATCAAGCATGTTACACTTCCGGGTATTAAACCAACCATTATCATTCTTCTTCTGATGAATGTAGGTAATGTACTGAACGCCGGTTTTGAAGTTCAGTATTTGTTAGGAAACGGTCTGGTTCAGAAAGTATCACAGACAATTGATATTTACGTATTAAAATGGGGAATCAGTCAGGGCGATTTCGCAATCGGAACTGCAGCCGGTATCTTCAAGAGTTTCGTAAGTATTATTCTGATCGTGATTGCAAACCAGATTGCAAAGCGTAATGGTGAAGAACAATTGTTCTAAGGAGGTTATACAATGGCAGCAAAAAAAGCGAAAAAAAAGGTGCAGATTTTTCCGATTGTCAATACGATCATTATGATCCTGTTTGTAATCATTACACTGTATCCTGTGTTAAATACATTAGCAATATCATTAAATGACGGTACGGATTCCCTTCGTGGAGGTATCTATCTGTTACCGAGAAAATTTACATGGAAGAACTACATTACGGTACTTCAGAAAGACAACCTGATCACAGGTGCTTATGTTACGGTTGCAAGAACTGTGATCGGAACAGTTCTTGCGCTGATCTCCAATGCAATCCTAGCATTTATCGTCAGCAGAAAAAGATTTATGTTTAAAAAGCAGCTCTCTTTATTCTGGGTTATCACCATGTATGTAAACGGAGGTCTGATCCCGACATTCCTGTTGTACAAGGGACTGGGACTTACCAACAGCTTCTGGGTATATGTTATCCCTGGAATGGTCAGTGCGTTTAACATGCTGGTTATCCGTACTTATATGAACGGTATCCCGGACAGCTTAGAGGAGTCGGCACAGCTCGACGGTGCTGGGTATACGACGATTTTCCTGAAAATCTATTCACCGCTCTGTAAGCCGGTATATGCAACTGTTGCATTGTTTGTTGCAGTTGGTCAGTGGAATTCATGGTTTGATGCAATGTTATATAACCGTATGAACGGCAAACTGACAACCTTACAGTATGAGTTGATGAAACTACTGTCATCCGTAACAAATACGAGCAGTAGTGTCGAGGCAATGAAGAATGCAGCGGGAACGGTTACACCGACATCGGTTCGTGCAGCTGCAACGATTATTACGATTCTGCCGATCATCTGTATTTATCCATTCTTACAGAAGTATTTCGTAACAGGACTTACGCTTGGTGGCGTAAAAGAATAAAACTTAAATTTTCCCTTTTTATAAGCTGTGCCGCAGAAGTGGCACAGCTTATATATTATAAAATGAAGCAGCGTGCATAAACATAAAATACAGCTAAGACGCATAGAATATTCCAAGAAAGAAAAGCAGGAGTGTTCTGTGCGTTTTTCTGATTTATGTGAAAAAGAAGTAGTCAATGTAAAAGACTGCCGCTGCCTTGGCAGTGTCCGGGATCTGGATATTGACAAAGAGTGTGGGAGAATTCTGGCACTGATCGTTCCAGGACCGGGAAAATATCTGGGTTGTTTTTGCAGGGACAGCGAATTTTTTATTCCATGGGCTAAAGTTATCCGGATAGGACCCGATATAATACTCGTAGAGTTTGATGAAAAAGAAATGAAACACCGGATAAAAGGATAAAAATTTGCAGATTGACAGAAAACAGGGAAATTGTGTATTATAGAAATAGTCATATATTTCCGGATTGGGATTGGATGCAGGAGGAGAAATCCTATGAAATGTCCGTATTGCAGCAGTGAAAATACAAGAGTGATTGATTCGCGTCCTGCGGATGACAATAATTCGATTCGCAGAAGAAGACTTTGCGATGATTGCGGAAAGCGTTTTACAACCTATGAAAAGGTGGAAACCATTCCCCTGATCATTATAAAAAAAGATAACAATCGTGAGCAGTACAACCGGACAAAAATCGAAAAAGGTGTATTGCTTGCATGTCACAAGCGGCCAATTTCGGCAGAACAGATCTCAAAACTTGTGGATGATGTGGAAATCGAAATTTTTAACCGTGAGGAAAAAGAGATACCAAGTGCTTTGATCGGTGAAATTCTCATGGATAAGTTAAAGGATTTAGATCCGGTTGCCTACGTGCGTTTCGCATCGGTATACCGTGAATTCAAAGATGTAAACACATTTATGAATGAGCTGAAAAAAATGCTCGGATGAATTTGTAACCAGAGGTGCTTATGAATATTTCAGGATATGCAGAAAGCAATTTCCGATATGGAAAAGGATCAGGTGTTGCAGCAGTATCAGTATTTTGTGGGAACGCAGGATACCGGAGTGAAGAAGACCCCGTTGGATACCGGGATTTCTGCTTTGCGTTCCGGAGAGAATTTTTCCCTTTAGTACATAACACACAAAGGAGAGACCTATGTGCGCATTTCTATATCCGGATGAATATCTGGATTCCACTTACAGCATAGATTTTGATCAATTATATAAAGAAGGATACCGGGGAATTATATTTGATATTGATAACACCCTCGTACCACATGGAGCGCCTGCGGATGAGCGGGCGATTTCTTTGTTTGCACATTTAAAGGAACTGGGTTTTCATTGTATGCTTCTTTCGAACAACAGGGAGCCGCGTGTGAAAATGTTCAATGATGCCGTGCATGTCAGTTATATTTACAAAGCAGGAAAGCCAAAGCCGTCCGGGTATCGCAAAGCGATGGGGATCCTTGGCACGGACGCGACAAATACACTTTTTGTGGGAGATCAGATCTTTACGGATGTGTGTGGGGCAAATTTAGCAGGAATCCGCACGATCCTTGTAAAACCGATCCACCCGAAAGAAGAAATCCAGATCGTGTTAAAGCGCCGGCTGGAGGCAATTGTGCTTTTATGTTATCGTCTGCACCGTAAAATCGTAAAACCAAAGTACCCATCTGCTGCAAAAAAGGAGGATTCATCCATTTTGTAGGATAAATTTTCTTTTTGCAGAATTTTCTATGCGTGACCGTACACAGCCGGTCGTTTTCTATTTGACGAAAGTTCGTTGAAGCAGTAAGATAAAAGAAGTGCAAAAACGAAAAGGAGAGTTGTGATGAAAGTCGGGATTGGAAATGATCATGCAGCAGTAGAACTGAAAATGCAGATCAAAGAATTTATTGAGAGCATGGGACATGAGGTTGTAAATTATGGGGTGGATACCGCAGAAAGCTGTAATTATCCGGAGATCGGAGAAAAAGTAGGACGTGCAGTGGCTGACGGAGAAGTGGATTGTGCAGTTTTGATCTGTGGAACGGGTGTCGGAATTTCCATTGCTGCCAATAAAGTAAACGGAGTACGTGCAGCTGTCTGCTCGGATGTGACAACCGCGCATCTGGTAAAAGAGCACAACGATGCAAATATCATCGCGTTTGGTGCAAGAATTGTCGGAGTGGAGCTGGCAAAGGATATTGTGAAGGCTTATCTGAATGCGGAATTTCTTGGTGGACGTCATGCGACACGCGTGGCTATGCTTGCGGACATCGAAAAACGGAACAAATAAAATACTTGAAAAGTATTCCATTTTATAGTAAAATTGTAAGTCGAGAGACTTTATACTCGTAATTTAAGGAGGAAGATCGAATGATTTCAGCAGGAGATTTCAGAAATGGTGTTACCATCGAACTTGAAGGTAACATTTATCAGATTATCGAATTTCAGCATGTAAAGCCAGGTAAGGGTGCAGCATTCGTTAGAACAAAATTAAAAAATATCGTCAGTGGTGGTGTAGTAGAAAAGACATTCCGTCCGACAGAGAAGTGTCCGACTGCTCACATTGATCGTAAGGACATGCAGTATCTGTATTCCGATGATGATTTCTATCATTTCATGGATGTAGAGACTTATGACCAGATTGACCTGACAAAGGACAGTGTCGGTGATGCACTGAAGTTTGTTAAGGAGAACGAGATGGTTAAGATCTGTTCTCACAAGGGCAATGTATTTGCAGTAGAGCCACCTCTTTTCGTAGAGCTTGAGATTACAGAGACAGAGCCGGGATTCAAGGGAGATACCGCTACAGGTGCTACCAAGCCTGCTACTGTTGAGACAGGTGCAAACGTAAACGTTCCTCTGTTCGTAGAGCAGGGAGACAAGATCAAGATTGATACCAGAACAGGTGAGTATCTGTCCCGTGTATAATTGCACCTTATAATAGAAAAGTCTTGATAAAGAAACGCCGGTTCCGGCAGAGTGATCTGTGGAAACCGGCGTTTTTTCTGCCTGAGGGAGATCAAAAAGTGAGGAATCATCAGGCACGGGAATAAGGCATAAGCAAAAGAATGTCTGCAATCGCAGCAAATACATAGGACAGCAGCATCCCCCACAGATATGCATCGATTCCGTACTGTGGGACGAGAAACAGAATCATGCAGATCCTGATCATGCATGCCAGCAGTGTGACAAACAAAACCTGCCGGGCATTGCCGAGTCCATGCAGAATACTGTTTAGCAGACTGGTGACATACAGCAGGGGACACAGCCAGGAGAGCTGGCAGATAAAATTGCCGGCCAGCGTATTGTGAAACAGAACTTCGCCCATCCGGTCACCGAAAACCAGAAACAGAATCGTAAAAACAAAGCCAAGAAGCAGTCCGTACAGGATTGCTTTTTTTATCGTTCGCGCAATCTGTGCGTGGTTGTGTGCACTGTGGGCTTCCGAGACAGTCGGAAGTAAAAGGACGGAAAAGGAATTGGTCAGTACACTGGGAAACAGAATGATGGACATGGTCATACCGGTCAGGATACCAAAAATACTCAGGGCATCCGAAGCACTGTAACCAAATGCCTGAAGTTTTTGCGGGATCAGAAGATTCTCCAGGCTGTTGAAAAGAGCTGTCGTCACCCGGTTGATGGTAAGCGGAACCGCCATGGAAGCAAACAGTTTGCCCATCGTTTTCCACTGACCGGAAAGGGTGTGGTAGGAGTGTCCGGGAAGCCGTTTTTCCAAAGACATGGCAATCAGACTGGTGATAAGACCGGAACATTCCCCGGCCACAAGACCGGCAACCGCGTGGAACGCCGTCAGCTCCATGCCTTTTTCCAGCGTGTACTGATAGATCAGCCATACACTTCCCACGCGTGCAAGCTGTTCCACCAGCTGACAGAACGAGGGAATTCCTGCCCGCTTTTTTCCATAGTAATAACCGTTGATACAGGCGTGGATGCAGCAGGGAAGCATGGAAAAGCTAAGGAGCGAAAGGAGGGGAGCGCAGCGGAGCTCTCCGAGAAAATGCAGGGCGATCCAGTCTGCCTGTGTGTAAAGAAAAATACCGACGATTACAGAGGCTGTGCAGGAGATGACCAGACCGAGCAGCAGATATCCGCGTGCAGTTATTTCTCCCTGCGATGTTCCTGCGTTTTTGCCGCAGGCATCGCCGACAAATTTGGAAATGGATGTCTGGATGGAGGAGGCAGTCAGGGCGAAACACATTGCAAAAACGGGTGCAATCAGCTGATAGACTCCGAGCGCTTCTGCACCAATTGTCTGTGCCAGGAATATCCTATAGAAGAAGCCGATGATACGGCTGGCAATACCGGAAGCCGTCATCAGAAGGGTGCCGGTAATCAGAGGATTTTTTAGGAATCGGGAAATGTTCAATGGGAACTCCAAATGGAAAACTTGATAACTATTGTATGAGGGGATGGTGCAGAATATGAGCTGTAAAATCTATATGGATCATGCGGCCACAACCGAAATGCTTCCGCAGGTGCGCAAGGCTATGGAGCCGTATCTCATGGAAGAATATGGAAACGCCTCCACATCTTACGAAATGGGGCGCCGCACACGGGAGGCATTAGAAGGGGCAAGAGAACAGATTGCCATGCTGATTAAGGCAAAGCCGGAGGAGATTTTTTTTACATCCGGGGGGAGCGAATCGGATAACTGGGTAATCAAAAATGTGGCGGCGGAGAAAAAGGAAAAAGGGAAACATGTGATCACAAGCAAAATCGAACATCATGCGGTGCTGCGCTCATGTGAATATCTGGAGAAACTGGGATATGAACTGACTTATCTGGATGTCGATGCATACGGAGTGATTGATCTGGCACAGTTGCGGGAAGTATTGCGGGAAGATACCACATTGGTTTCCGTTATGACGGGAAATAACGAGATTGGAACGATCGAACCGCTGGATGCGGTTGCATCCATGCTGCGGGGGACGGGAACATTATTTCACACCGATGCGGTGCAGGCCATCGGGCAGATTCCGCTTTCCATGAACCAGCTTCCGGTGGATTATCTGAGTGCAAGTGCACATAAATTCCACGGTCCGAAAGGGGTTGGCTTTTTGTTTGTGAGAAAAGACCGGGATCTGCCGTCGTATATTCACGGAGGCAGTCAGGAAAACGGCAAACGGGCAGGAACCGAGAATGTGGCAGGAATTGTGGGGATGGCAAAGGCACTTGAAATTGCAGTGGAAGAGATGCAGGTCGTGCGTCCGCGGATTGTGCGGCTGCGTAATTATTTTGTGGAACGGGTATTACGGGAGATTCCGCAGGGAAGGTTAAATGGGCATCCGCATAAGCGCCTGCCGGGAAATGTGAATTTCAGTTTTGAGGGGATTGATGCGACATCCCTTCTGGTGCTTCTCGAAGAAGACGGAATCTGTGCTTCCGCAGGATCTGCGTGCAATACCGGACAGACACGGATCTCCCATGTGATTGAAGCCATACACGTACCAAAAAATTATGCACCAGGCAGTGTACGTTTTACCATGGGAAGGGAGACCGACCGCCGGCAGGTTGATGCAGTCATTGCATCTTTAAAGAAAAATATCGGGTTGTTGCGCGGTGAGTGAAATTACAGGATAAAATGTTCGATGGCCGCTGCCACCCCGTCCTTGGTATTCGTTGTGGTGACGTAATCTGCCCGGGCTTTGACGGCATCAGTGGCATTTCCCATTGCCACACCGATACCGGCAGCCTCAATGATGGCAAGATCATTTTCGGTGTCACCGATTGCCATGGTGGCATCCGGATTGACACCGAGAATTTCGGCAAGTTTTCGTAAGCCAACGCCCTTGTTTGCATCTGCACGCGTGAATTCCAGGTTGTTGTATCCGCCGCAGACGGTAGTAATTGACGGATTGGACACGAGAAATTTGCGGACGGTTTCGCGGTCAATGAGTGTTCCATCGGCTGCTGGATAGAAATTCAGAGTCATTTTCTGGACCTTTAACTGATTTTCATGGATAAACTGCAGGATATTGTCCAGCCGTGTGCGTGTGGTGATAATATAGTTTTTGATCGAAGAAGGCACGGTCAGTTTTTGTGCTGTTTCTACGCACTGGATCGGGGTGTAGCCTTTTCCGCCGATAAATGCATCCATATGGATATCACGTGTGAGAAGGAAGTTTAAAATCGGGGTGACCAGCTCTTCATCCATGGCATTTTCATACAGGCATTTTCCGGTGGAAATCTCATAGATTCCGCTGCCGTTTGCGGTGATGGCATAGTTGATCCCGGTGCCTTTGATCTGGTCAAACGGGATTCCCTCAAATGGGCGGCCGGTGGAGATTACGACATGGATGCCTTTGTCTGTAATGCTGCGGATTGCCGTAAGATTGCGTTTGCTGATGCGGCTGCTGTTGTCAAACAGCGTACCGTCGAGATCCAGTGCAACTAATTTTATGTCTTTCATGATAGATTCTCACTTTCTTTTTTTTCTGTGATAAGGTATGATATTGTTACGCATGACGTAGAAATAATCTGCGGTATTATTATAAATAGAACGAAACGAAACTGCAAGTGAGGAATGCAAAATGACAAAGACAGAATTTGCCGGATTTATCAGGGAACATGGTCCGGTTATTTTAGATGGTGCAACGGGAACGAATCTGATGGAGGCAGGTATGCCGATTGGAGTGTGTCCGGAAAGCTGGGTGCTGGAAAATCCGCAGGTACTGCTCGATCTGCAGAGGCGGTATGTAGAAGCCGGCAGCCATATCGTATATGCCTCCACGTTTACCGGAAACCGGATCAAACTGGAAGAATATGGTCTGCAGGAGAGGCTGGAAGAAATCAACACGCAGCTGGTAGCACTTTCCCGGCAGGCGGTGGGCGATCAGGCACTGGTTGCAGGTGACATGACGATGACCGGCCAGCAGCTGTTTCCGATGGGAGAGCTGTTGTTTGAAGAACTGGTGGACGTATACAAGGAGCAGGCATCGGTGCTGGCAAAAGCAGGGGTGGACCTGTTTGTGGTAGAAACCATGATGAGTCTGCAGGAATGTCGTGCGGCAGTGATTGCGATCCGGGAAGTCTGTGATCTTCCAATCATGGTGACACTTACCTACAACGAAGACGGACGGACATTATTTGGAACACCTCCGGAGACGGCTGTGGTCGTACTGCAGTCTCTGGGTGTGGATGCGATCGGTGTAAACTGTTCTACCGGTCCGATGGAGATGGTACCTTTGGTGGAAAAGATGGCAGAATATGCTACGATTCCGCTCATCGCAAAGCCAAACGCCGGACTCCCGGAACTCGAGGGAAAGAAAACGGTGTACCGCATGACACCGGAAGAATTTGCCGGGGCAGGTGTGGCACTGGTAAAAGCGGGAGCAGCCATTGTAGGTGGATGCTGCGGTACAACGGAAAAGCATATCAAGGCACTTTCGGATGCAACGCGGGGGATGGAACTTCACAGGCCGCTTGCATCGCATCGCAGGATTCTTGCGTCTGAGCGCAAAAATGTAGAAGTTGGTCTGGATGGCAATTTCCTGGTGGTCGGGGAACGGATCAATCCGACCGGAAAGAAAAAACTGCAGGCCCAGCTGCGCGAAGGAAAACTGGATCTTGTGCGTGAGATGGCAATGGCGCAGGAGGAAAACGGGGCAGCCATCCTCCTTATCACAAGCGACCGGCACTCGCCGCTGGCCCAGCAGGCGGATCATGTCCTGCCCGTCCGTGCATCCAATAGTTCCACAGGGCGTCATCGCTTTCGGCCTGATAGAGCTCTATCTTGGCCCGAAGCTCCGGCCGCACCTTCCTGGGGTTGATGCTGTTGAGGTAGGAGGGCAGCTTGCGGACAGGCATGCAGAGCATTTCCCGCTCGTTGCCATCCTGGGCAACCGTGGTGATTATCACCACAGTCCATCTCTCCTTGTTGGCTCTGAACTTTGCCGCCTGCGCACTCCAATCCAAGCCCATATTCTCTACGATGGGCCTCATGGGCGTGTAGGGTTGGTTCTGGTAGTCTAGACAAAAGATGGTGTCGCCGTGGAAGGTGACGGGAGAAAGCTGGCACATAGTGGCCTCCGTAGTGTA
>ENA-OPCW01000122-OPCW01000122.1-human-gut-metagenome-genome-assembly--contig:-NODE-122-length-36723-cov-11.730310_pt1 | contig 36723 bp, 22 predicted proteins | sample MGYA00241258_ERZ501496 | MGnify/ENA primary metagenome ERZ501496 (study PRJEB25962, sample SAMEA2042660) | human gut metagenome | biome: human gut; feature: human-associated habitat; material: faeces...
CGCAATTGCTGCAAGTCAACGCTTTTTCGAAACTTGAAAACAGAAAAGAGCATTCGAACACACGCTTGCGCGTCGGCAGATACGGTTTTTGCCCATAGACCTTATCATTGCAATTCATATATTTAAGCGCAGCAGTTCACTTCGGCGAACAGCCCAAAGCCGATTTCCGTTACTCGGCCTTGTTTAATAAACGCAGGTTCGCACGCTCTTTTCAAAACCGAAATCTGCTTCAAAGCCGCTTTTCCGAAAAGGCATACCTTTAACCTTTTCCGGAACATGCTTTCGTTGCATTTCAAATTTATCAATGTTTATTTCGGTATGCAACGCAGTTCCGCTTTCTGCTCCGTGCGGAATTCATGTGTGCCGAACGAAAAAGCTCTTCACCCGCTGCGGCATCACAAGGCGCACATCCGAACCGGAACAGCGGCTGCATGTTTTCGATTCAACCGACAGTTTTGGAGGAACTATGGACAAAAAGACTAAGAAACAAAAAGAAAAGATCAAGCACCGCGCAATCAATTGGAAGCTTGTTTCGGAATTCTGCCGCGGCACGGCGGGGCATTTCATTCTCGGAACGCTCGGCATAGTTTTTGCGGCTCTGTCCGCATACTGCATACCGCTCATAACAAGCTTTACCATCGACTATGTTCTCATCGGCTATGCCGAAGAAGGGTACAGCGGCGGCATTGCGGTTGCCCCTTGGATCGAACGCCTTATAGATTCAATCGGCGGCATTCCTTTTCTTGAACAGCATCTCTATATCATGGGCATTGCTTTAATAGCTGCAACAGGTGTGAACGCACTTTCTGTTTATATTCGCAGAAGTCAGATTGCCTACGGCGCGGAAACAATGTCCTACAACATGCGCAACAGGCTCTATTCGCACCTTGCGAACGTGCCTTACGACTATTACAAACATATTTCAAGCGGCGATATCATTCAGCGCTGCACATCGGATGTTGACACCATCCGCAGGTTTGTTACAAATCAGCTGCTTGAAATCATTCGCACAATCGTCATGATCGTTGCCGCTGCAATAATCATGTTCACGCTCAATCCGAAGCTTGCAGCTTTTTCTGTAATGATAATGCCGTTCCTTGCTGTTGCATCGTTCGTGTATTTCAAGTTTGTTAAGGATCAGTTCACTCTTTCGGACGAAGCCGAAGGCAAGCTTTCTGCCGTTATTCAAGAGAACGTTTCCGGAATGCGTGTTGTGCGTGCGTTCGGGCAGCAGCGCAGCGAATTTGAAAACTTCACGGAGAAGAACGCTCGTGACCTCTTCAAAGAAGAAGCTGTACGGCGCACCGTCATCATAAATGAGGATCTTCTCCGCATCCCGCCACTGGAAATGGTGTTCCAGAGTTTTCCCCAGCTTGTGCCGCAGGAGCGGCCGCTGGGCGATTTGATGGAGATTCTGCCTGCTGTGAAATTCAAAGCGGCGGGTCACCTTCTCCGGCACGGAGAGCTGGCTCCAGTTCCATCCGGCCATATCCGTCCCGGCCTCCACACACTCGTGGAAGCGGCGGTAGGGCAACCGCACCCACTCCTCATAGCCGCGCAGGCTGTCCGCACCGGCGCTTTGCAGCCAGGAAAAGCGGATCACCAGCATCTCGCCGTCCAGTGCCCGTGTGAGCCGAAGGGCGGCATAGCAGCCGCAGTCAGCCACGATAATCTGACGCCCCGGCTCCCGCTCCAACTGCTCCAGCGTATCACGCAGGATTGCAAAGCGGTACGGGGATTTATGCCTCCGGGATATGGTGTGGAGATACAGCAGTTCTTCACTGCAGGATACTTTTACCAAAATACTGTCAAACATCATAAAGAAACCTCCTGTCATGCCGCATGGGCTCGGTCCAGTGCGGCCCGTTCTACAAAAAACGATTCTTGCTTATACTGTTCCTCTGCCAAAGTCACTGCAGCGCCTCCCAGAGAATCAAGATACTGGCGCCCATTTTTGGACTTTGAGATGTAGATATAGATTGGGGCGCTGACATACCGCCCACTGGGATAGCATCCGCGATACTGATTTGACAGCACCGCAACTGCGTCGAGTTCTTCCGCTTTCTGCGTTGCCAGTGCCACTACCATTTCTTTTGCCGCCGTCTCTTCACTTTTCTTCAATCCAGAGGTATAAATGTGTTCCAGAAACAGCACCAGCTTCTCACTGTATGCGTGACTGCCTGTGGGAACATCTTCTTTGGACAGATCAGCAAATTCAAAATTGAGCGTTGATGGCTGCTGGAAAGAGCCTTTCGTCAGCCGGAGACACGCCCGTGCTACTACGCTCTCGTCTTTGTAAACCAGAATGATTTTTTTGTTGCTATCGAATGCGGCCAAAAGGCAGTCCCTCTGGCTGCCCTGATAGCAGGATAAGCAGGTAAAGTGCGGAAGCTCGCCCATGCGGATTGTGTGGTAAAAATCATCCACCTCTTTCGCCATAAGGCCCAGTCTGGTCAAAGAGAGATTCTGTTTCCAGACATCTTCCCGCGCCTCTTGAATTGGGTAATGGATTTCCTGCTTCAAATCACCAGCAAAGTATTTCAGTTTATAGAACTGGCCCATCAGCTCTGCCTGTACAATACGCCGGAGCGCCTCGCAGTTTTTTTCACTTTCGTTCCTATACTGCAATTCGTTATACAGCGGGCGGACCATCGAGCTGCCGCCCCGGAGCAGGAAATTCACAATCCCCGGCTGATACTCGCGGACGAACTCCTCGGAAAAGCCCATGTTTTCTTTCAGATAGGCCCAATTCTGATCGGTAACCAGTATTGAGCCGCACACCTGACTCCAGTTTGAAAAACCTGTGATCTTGGAAGCGTTGCTGACCGCGAAAACCGCATCCGCCTCTGCCCGAAATTCCGGGATAAATGCCTGAATCTCCGGATAGTGCTGCAGCATAAGCATTGCAGTCTGCCGCGTCAGTCCCCGGATGTGTCCGAAATCTTTCTCATACCAAGCTCCAAACGGCTTTTCCAGCAAGCATTGAGTTACCTGTTCCAGCGCCTCGTCTCCGATATTCTGGCTGACAAGATCCCGCTTTATCAGCTGCCGGATCGTGAGCATCCTCTGGTCCACGGAGAGCGGGGAGAGTTTGGCGTACAGTCTTACATATACTTCCTCTTGGTGCCACAACAGGCGCAGCTCCTCAAAGGTATATTGCTGGCCCTCTTCCAAAAGTTCAAAGTAGCTGGTTGTCCGTTCAATAGAATCACTGTCCTTTAAGTTCTTAACCGTCAGTGAATTGAGATTACAGCGTTCGCAGAAGCCACTCACAAATAAAAGCGAATACCGCCCCAGCGAGAAAAATAGTTCGCTGTTCTGATTCACCAGATTCAAAAAATGCTTTTTCTTGTGCTCCACCGCATAGATAAGGAGCTGGACTTGAAAATACTCTACTTGTTCAAAATTGATGTGAAGGCAGCCAGCGTAAAGGGCATTGAGATAACTCAGCCTGCTTTGCAGGATTTTCTGCCGCCGCTCTTTGCTGATGGGCAACAGCTGACTCAGCCACCATTCGACATCATATTGTCCGGCCCGGTTTTCCAGCCAGAGCGTCCAGAATTCCGATAAATCTTCCGCATCATACTCGAAGGCTTCCATCAGCCGGCGGAATTTTTCTACATCCGGCATTTGTAGCCATTTGAGATTTTTCAGACTGTCCGCATCCAGAAACAACTCCACTCCCCACACATAGTTCATCATCAGGATTTTCTGGAGGGGCAGATTCTGCTCCAACAGCTCTACAGCCTTCCGCTCATGGTCGTGCCAGTTGAATAGATAAGTGCCAAGAAACGGCAGACGCATCATTGAACGCTGATGTTCCGTCAGCGGAGAGATTTCCTGCCACTCCAGAACAGGGAAGGTATCCAGGTTGTCTGCGACGGCCTGCTCCTCTTCTTCATACCGCACCAGCGGCTGGTAGTGTTTCATGTACTCAAATTTCAGGGAAGGCTTGAGATCCAGCACCGCCGCCTCCAGCACCTGCTCCTTCGGATATTGGGACAAGTGCTCCTGATAGCTGCTTGCCGCATGGAGCATCGTCTGAATAACAGATACCGCTATTCCATGTGCGCACAGAGCCTGATATAATTCCGCAAATTCTGGAACTTGAATCAATTCCCTCTGGATTTGCGTGGCTTCTTCCTTGCGAATCTGCTCTTGCAGACCCATATCTTCGATTTTTTTACAGGTCTGATCCAGTATTTCTTCTGGAAATTCTCCAGTGAAACGCAGCTGCAGCCCATCGCGCCCCATTCGGGACAACAAAGATAAATGCTTTTCCGCATAGATCATGCCGCAAGACCTCCCATCATTGTTCTTGCCATATTCAAAATTTTCTGTTCGTCTCCTGGATTGTATCGTGCCAAATCACCGCACAACTTGAAAAATTGTTCTAATTCGTCCGCTGCAAATGCCGCCGCGCAGCCCGCAGGCTGTTCCCGCAGCTTTTCGTACACCATATCCAGGGCTTCTTTCACATCCCTATCGTAATAGAAACTTTTTGTAAACTCTTTTAGAGAAGACATCGTACCGTCATAGGTCTGCTCCAACCGTTCGCATTTCTTCTGGTGCTCCTGCTCCCGGCGAAGGCGTTCCTCCCGTTCCGCTTTTTCAGCGTCGGCTTTTTGATCGGCTTCCAGCTCTTCCTTACTGTAGAATTTTTCCTTTAGATGGTCCGCACGGCCACCTGTGTACTTCCCGCTGGATAAAAGGCTTCGCAAAACGGACGCAAGCAGCCGCCTGTCGTATAGCCGCTGCACATCCGAATCTTGTAAAGCGCACCAGATAAACTCTTGATAGCATTTCGGCTCCATTTGGAAAAAAGAAGCCTCGATCCATTCAAAGAGCTGCCGATGCTGCTCTTCTGTCAGGAAAGAGCGTTTGATAAAAAACTCATAGTCTCTGCTGCTGTACCGATTACCCCTTACAAAAAGTTCATGAAAGAAAAACCGCTCCCCAAAAAACTTCTGGAGCTGCACTGGAGTGTATTTCTGCAGCAGACGCCGGACAAAACGGAAGCCCTGCCAGCTGGAGATATTCATGGCATATCCCAAGAGCAGTTTCATCGACTGCGCAGAGGGGCCGTCTTCCTGATGCTGTTCAAAAAACTGCCACAGCCGGATTTCTTTTCTCTCTACCAGCAGAGCAAAAGCTCTATCGGAGGAACGGTGCCATTCCTGGAAGCCATCACAGTAATCAGCGCCCGTTAATTCCCGGTATCTTGCCAGCCATTGAATAATTGGCGTTTTTCCACAAGAGCAGAGCATCTGATCTGTAAACAGTTCCCAGTAATCGCCTTGCGGCACTTCTTTTGCCAGAATATCGTACTGGGGGTCAAAGGCGTCAAAGCGATACGGGAATTCCTTTTTGACGGTTTTCAGCATCCAGATCATTGTCTGTGGTGCGGATGGTATGAGTTCTTTTTTAATCGCCTCCCAGAGATTTGGATACCCATTGTACTGGACAGCAAACCTTTCATAGCGGCCAAACAACCATCCAACATAGGCATAGAGCCCTTCCGACAGTCCATCCGGTTGGTTTAAGAGCATTTGGCAGCACGCCGATGCGATTTTTTCTGCGGTGGTCCCGTTCCAGGAGATCCTGTCCGGGATTCTGTCTGCCCACACACAAAGGGAATTGGTCAGTATAATTTCCTCACCGCTGTAGCCGGCATCTGTCAGGATTGAAAACTCCCGGCTGTCCGGTTTCATGTTCATTCTGAAAAACTTCGTCAGTGTTCGCAAAACAAGATCTGACTTTCCGCGATACGACTTGATATACGGAGCATAATGCTGGACCAGCCATTCCAGCACGCCGCAGTTTTCAGGCAGGGAAAGCGTGCGTTCTTTCCCCAGCAATCGGAGAAGCTGGCTGTGCATAGTGCGGTACCCTTCCTCCTGGTCATCGAACAGAGACAGGACAAACAAGGCATCCTCGGTCTTGGCATATTCTGTGGCAGCCAGTTCATCCAGCAGGGCGTGTCGGCGGGGCATATCTGTTTCCAACAGATAAAGAGCCCCTTGCAGGTACACATCTCCATTGGAAGTCCGCCGGATCATCTGGAGAAAACTGCCGCGCTGATTTCCAACAAACATATTGTCTAACTGAAGCGCACGGGTTTTCCCCAGTGCCAGCGCCAACGCACGAATAATGCGGACATCTTTTCCCAGCTTCTCTTCAAACCGTTCCAGGACCTCGCCGGGGTAACGGAGGTTATAGGCTTCAAAATAATTCTGTCCTTCTGCCTTTTGTTGCCAGATTTGCGTGTCCACAATATTTCGATAGATCTCCCAGGCTTTTTCTTCTTGAGAGGTGTGTACGACAAGATCTACAAACGCATAGTACAGTTCAAGATCAATGACCTGTTGATATACCTTGTAGGCTGGCAGAAATTCGTTATTCATCTTCGCTCCCTCCTCACTTTGATTCGCTCCATCTGCCTCCAGTAGAGTAATTCCACTCAATCGTTCCATCTTCATAACGGATAAGACCATGAGCCGTCAGAGTCCATCCATCAGAAGTTCGCCGCATCTGTGCGGTGGTATCGTTTAATAGGGGCCTTTTTTCCACAGACAGGCATAGATAACTCCTGTCATTTCGGTTTTGATAAACCTGCCCCACCTGCGGAACAAAGTAACTGCCTTTCATGCTGAAACATCTCCTTTGCCGATAAAGAAGGGGAGGACCGCACCCGCAGCCCTCTCCCTTGTTATTTTTTGACCTGTTTTCTTTTAAGCCACACCAGCCATATTGAAAAACTCATTCGGCGTCAGCACCCGAATGCCCAACTCCTGTGCCTTGGACAGTTTGCTGCCGGCCTTCTCACCGCAGACCAGATAATCGGTCTTGCGGCTCACCGAACTGCCGGCCACAGCGCCCAGAGAGGCGATCAGGCTGTTCATCTCATCGCGGGTATAGGGCTCTACTTTGCCTGTCACCACAATGTTCTTCCCGGCAAATGGAGTGTCCTGGCCGACTGCCTGATTGTTGGCCGCGGCCGGCTTCTGGATGTTCATCATCATCTGTAATTCCTCCCAAATACAAAAATTTTCTTCATTGCAGAACCATTCATGGATATTGTTGTGCAGCGTCTCTCCAAAATCCGGGAGCTGGCGGAAGTCATAGCCCGTATAAACCGCGTCCCGAAATTCTTCAAGACTGCCATGGAACTCCCGGCAGAGAACACCGCTGGCTGTGTTGCCGATCATGGGAATGTCCATGGCAATCACATACCGTTCAAAGGTGGTGTTGCGGCTCTGCTGGACAGCATCCCACAGGCGCTGCCAGGACTTTACGCCAAAGCCCTCCATGCGGATAATTTCATCCCGGTGCTGATCCAGCCGGTATAGATCCAGATAGCTGTGAATCCATCCACGGCCAATCAGTTTTTCCAGCGTCGCCTCGGACAGCCCCTCAATGTTCATCGCCTTCTTGCTGACAAAATGGACAAACTTTTTGAGTTTCCGTGTCTCGCAGGTGGCATTGTCGCAGAACAGAGTCTTGATGATCCGCTCCTTGCCGTTTTCATCCCGCCCTTTGGTTTCATGAACGCGGGTAGGCTGACCGCAGCAGGGGCACTGGTGCGGGAACGCCGCTTCCAGATTGAAACCGCCCCTGTCCATGTTTTCCTCCACATGCGGAATGATCATATTCCGCTTGCTGACCAGTATGCGGTTGCCCGGCATCAGCTCCAGGTCCTCAATGAAGGACAGATTGTGCAGGCTGGCCCGTGTCACTTCGCATCCTTCGATTTCTACTGGAGCAAAGATGGCTACAGGCGCAATCTCACCAGTCCGTCCCGGCGTCCACTCGATGGAACGAAGTGTTGTCTTAAACAGCTCGTCCTCAAATTTGAACGCCAGACCGTCCTTATAGTGATGTCCTGTGCGCCCGCATCTTTTGGAAAAGGCAATATCATTGTAGGTTACAACGATGCCATCGATGGGAATATCGCTGTCTTTTGCATACTGCTGCAGCTGCTTGATGCCGTCCTCGGTCTCCGCCTGCGTCAATGGCCGCTTCGTCACCAGATACTTGCACGGAGTAAAGCCCAGCGGCCGAATTTCTTTGAGGCGTTCCGACTTGCGGGGCAGGTCATCAAAACCCTCCAGAACATTGAAGGGCATGAAGGTCACACACCGTTCCATGCACTCGCCGGCATCCCGCAGGCGCACCGAGCCAGCCGCCAGATTACGGCCATTCTTGTAGGTTTCACCATTCTCATCCACTATCGAAGTGTTCAGACGCTCGAAATCACGGGGACGGATAAACGCCTCACCGGTGACTACCAGACGCCCCGGGTACTGAATATGGGCTGGAATCCCACTGATTGCTCTGGCGTTGTGAGTGACGATCTCACCCTCATCACCATCGCCCCGTGTGGCCGCTTCCACCAGTTCGCCGTTCTCATAGGTCAGTTTGATGGTAAGGCCGTCCAACTTGAGCATGATCATCACCTGATGCTCGCCCATAAACCGGCACAAATCCACGCTGCTTTTTACTTTATCCAGAGAAAGAAGCGGGATTTTATGGGCGGTTTTCTCTAACTTGCCTACCACGGGATAGCCCACGGTGACAGTGGGAGAGTTCGACATCTGGATGCCCGTCTCCTGTTCCAGTTTGTGAAGTTCGTCAAAGAGCCGGTCATAGACCTCATCGCTGACGCTGGGATTGTTGTAGTTATAGTATTCGTTGCGGTAGCGGTTGAGCCGGTCGGTCAGCTCCCGCTGCTTTCTCAAAGTATTCTGTTCCATCAGGCCGCCTCCTCATCCAAAACGCGGAACGCCATAATCAGCGTTTCCGCCGTCTTTGTTTGATTCATATATGAACTGCACACACCGTCCTCAAATGACCAGGTGCTGGCTGCACCCCACCACATTATGGAGCCCCGCCCATCGTTTGCCGCATTGATGCGCGGATCGGGCGGATTGAGGATTTTGGTGTAAACACCCTGGGTATTGACCCATGTGACCTCCCGCAGTTGGCCGATGCATCCGGGCCGGCAGTGGCCGGTGACCTCCAGGCGTGTGCCCGGCCGCAGCCTGCGTTTGAGCTGATTCAAATTTTTAATCATGCTGCACCTTCTTCCTTCTTCCGTGGATGGGCGGCATAGCGCCCAAAGTTTAATTCCCTGATCATGTCCTGAATGGCGTCGTCATCCTCCCACGCAGTGGAGAGGGTGGCCCGCTCCGGCCCTTCGCCCGCATGGATGCTCACGGTCCCACCGTAAATCTGCATCAACACATCAGGCCGCTGGGCGCAGACGATTGCTAAATTTCCAATCTGTTTCATTTTCTTCTCCTTCTATCTGATATTCAGCCAGACCACAATGGGCCGGTCAAAGTCCGCAGTCACATAATTCTTTCGCATATGGATAGGGCGGTAACGCCCATCCAGTTCGCACTCCACGCTCTGCTCAATACGGCCTTCGCTCTGGGCCAGATGCTCCCGGAATGCGCGCAGGGTCTGCAGGCGCACCGCCGGCGGGTCGTTCTCCCTGCATCGCAGGTCCGCACAGTACACATAACTGCGCGGATTTTCTTTGAGCATAAAGCCGTAGGTCATATACAGGCGGCACTTGCGTTCCCGCTCCCGCTCGATATGCTTCACATAGTCTACGGCGCTCTTGATGCCCTGTGTCAGATAAAGATACCCCATCTGATAACGCTGCTCATCCGACAGGGGGAGTTCCGTCTTTTCCTGCCCCGGCAGTCCTTTATAGATGTGGAAGCTCTCCGGTGCATAGCGGTAACCGTGGATGTGGTACTCAAAAGATGTTTTTCTCATAAAGCCTCCTTGCAACAGTTGGCCGGACGCCCTCAAAGGACGCCCGGCCATTGCACCTGTATCATGCAGCCGCAGGGAGCTCCTGCTGCTGCACGATTTCTTTGTTTTCCATCAAGTCAGCCAAAAGCACATCTGCCAGCAAATGGCCGGCAAGGTGCCCGGTATGGATGACCACCCGATCTTTCTTCATCTGGATAAACTCCTCGTTGCGCAGGACGCGGCTCTGCGCGGCCAGCTTCAAATCTTGGCCTGTAAGCCGTGCCGCAATGACTTTTTGCCACTTCTGCAGAAATTCCGTCGCCTGCTCGATGTCCTCGTGCTGGCGGTCAAACAGCGTGCGTTTTTGACGCACAGTGCCGTCCGGCTCGATCTCCAGTGTGTAATAGGGATCTTCTGGTTCCTCCGCTCGGCGCAGAAACATGATGAAGCTCTCCCGGCGCTCGATGCGGTCATAGTACCGTTCGCCGGCGCCGTCATTTCCGACACAATGGTGAAGCATCCGTCCCTCTTTGATAATATCAAAAGTATTTTGAGGGGCAATGACCAGATAATCTTCATCTGCATAGGCATACTTTTTCTGCAATTCCTCGCAGATGGAGCGAACATGGGGGTACTTCTTGTCCATGTTCTCTGCTTGAAGCTCCAGGCTTCCAGCCTCACACTGGATAACCAGTTCATCATGCCGCTGACGCAATTTACGCGCACGATAGATAATTTCATCGCTGGTGTCGATATGCAGACGCTCTGCCATAGCAAGGTAGTCCTGCCATGTGGTCAACGCCTGCCGACAACTTCCGTCAAAATACGGCTTCTGTTTTTGCAGATAGTTTCGGATCTGAATCGGACTCATGCGGTCCGCGATGAACAGAATATCTTTGGCGCTGATCCGTTCTTTTTTAAACCAGCGAAACAGTTCATCCGGTATGCGTTGATTGGTCCGCTTTTCAAGCTGCAACCATGCCAGGTCTTCCGTATCGCCATTTATCTGCCGCAGACGGCGGAATTTGGGGCCGTCTAATCCCAATGCTCGAATCAGTCGCGTCTCATTTGGATAGAGTATCCGTTCCCGCACAGAATCACAATGTTCAAAGCATTCTTTTGTCAGCCTCGGCAAGTCTGCCTTCCAAATCTGCTCCATCTTCGGCATCCGCTTCCAAACAGCCAAATACTTTTCCGGATCAGTCACCGGATGGGTGCGTATCCACTGCACAAGGCCAGTGCCGAACAGCTCCTTCTGTTCCATGCAGGGAAGGCTCTTGCCATAGACCCTGCCTGTCTGATTGCCACAGTAACTATAGTAGCAGGGATTACCGGAAATCCAGCGTGTTTCCCGCTGGCAATACACGCCCCAATAGTAAGAGCGTATTTCTCCACTGCGGTCATAAATCGAACGGCGAAACTCATGCCAGTAAGGCTTTCCAGCGGGCAGACTGTCTTTCCAGTAAGTCCTCTCTGCCCAGAATTCACGGAGAACAAAGCCATCCTTGCACCGCTGAATCAGATAAGCATAGTCCTTTTCTGTCCGAATATACCCGGCGCGCCCCAGGGCTTTGAATACAATGGGATGCCGGCAGCAGGCACAGCGTCCTTTCTTATTGTGATATGGATGCCCGGATATAGGGACCTCTTTCCCACAAAAGGTACAATAACCGTTTTGGGCTCCGCCGCGTTTATAGCGATAGAAGATGAAATTTTCCCGCACAGCCACCTTATCAATCCAGCGCATCCAATCCTTGGGCAGTTCAGGCACCTGAGCCAGATCCTGATCCCACGCGCCGGTAATTCGTTTATGCCTCTGCTCCAACTGTTCGTCCCGTACATTTCTCTGAAAATCAAGGATACCGAGATCACCGCCGCGTTCCCCACAAAGATAGTCCTGTACTACGGCAGCATCTTTCTCACTGGCCCAGCAGGTGGCATAATAGTTTCTCCCCGGCCAATTCAGCCTGTCCAGTTTGGCGTCCCGCCATTTTTTCTCTAAATGGTCGTAAGTCAGAAACTGGTGCGCTTTCTTGTCAAGGAACACTTCATAAGCAGGATTGTTGCCATCCAGCCGCAGATGTTCCGGCAGATAAAAAGCCGCTTTGAGGATGCCATCCTGAACGACGCAGTTCATATATGGATAGTAGGTCCGTTCAACATAGCGATAGCCATAGGGGCCTTCATGCTGTTTCGGCTCATCCGCTATTGCTGCCTGTTTCATCTCCGGCGTTGCCGTCAATTTCGGCATTGCCAGAAGTGCAGATTTCTTCAATTTAGTTCACCATCCTTTTTTCAAGCTCCACTCCATACCAAATTCCTGGTTGGAGCGTTTTCCCGTCAATCTCCGCCACCACGATCTGCTGGATGCCGCCGGTAGTGCCGTCCTCTTTTGCAAAAGCAAGTACATCGCCGTTCCGAGTCCCTTTTGCAATAGGGTCGGCGCCGCGCACCGCTGCATAGCCATTCCACGCTTCAGCTTTGTCCACCTTTATATTGCTGTTCCACTTCCGCTTCGGGTGGTCTGCCATAAAAGCAAGGCCATGGAGGAAGAGTTCTTTTTTTGTCAGCCGTTTCAAAATTGTCAACTCTGTACAGGAAATTTTGGAATCGACACCATCTTCGTCAATGTCTCCGCCAGCATCGACAATATAGTATTCTGCGTGGTTTATATCTCCGTAATAGCGCAAGCAATCCAGCGGGTCCTCAGCACAATGAAAGCCATTATGAGCGCAGTTGGCCTTTTCCGTTACATTGAGTCCCATCCTGAACTGGTAACCTCTGCAAATCAGGCCGGGAAGAAATCCTTTATATGCAATCATGCTGCACCCCCCTTAACCTGCCTTTGTCATGCCGAGATCCAGCAGCGATAGTTGACCATCGTTGGCAGGCTTTTCCTTCTGCACAGGCTTCGGTTTGGCTTCTGCCTTTTTCTTTTCCTTCTGCTTCTTTTTGGTGGTTCTGGCGAAATCTTTTCCATAGTAGGGGTTCGGTACAAACTTTTCTTCTTCCTTATGATCCTCTTTGGCGTCTGGGTCGCGGAAATAATCCTCTGCCCACTGGTAGCACAAATCGTCCGGAACATCACAGCCATACCCTTGGCTGCCCGGACCTGGCTGAATGCCGCTTGCTTTGAGTTCATCCTGAATGTAGTCCCACGCCTTGCGGCTGATGTACTGGAAACAGTGGATCATTGACTTGCGCGGGTGCATGGTGAGGCGTGCGAAAGCAATATCCTCCAGGCACTTGGTCTGGATAAATTCTGCCACACACTCTTTCATGTTGCGCCGGGTCAGTTTTTCTGTATCTGCGTTGACCCGCTGCATGGAGGCGTTCACCACCTCGTCGTCGCTCATCGCGGCCAGACGCTCCAGCTGCTCCTGCTCGGCCTTTTTCTTTTCAGCCTGCCGGGCTTCCCATTCTGTTTTACGCTTGGCTTCAGCCGCCTCATGCTCGGCACGGCGTTTTTCCTCGTCCGCATCGGTGGTTGCATCGGCCTTGGCGGGTGCCTCCTGCTCTTTACCGGCATCCTCCCCATCCGTGTCCGCTGCCTCGGAAGCATCGTCTCCGTTCATTTCCGCCAATTCCTCGGCCCCATCGTCTGCATCAAATGCGGGCGATGACGGCGTTTCCACGGTAGGGGAAGCCGCTGAATGGCTGGCCGACGGCACCGGCAGCTCGTCAAAAGTTTCCTCATCCTCAAAGGCGTTTCCTGCCGATACCTGTTCTGCGGGAAGTCCGAGCTCCTCCTGCTTGTTCAGCGCCATTTCTGAAAAATATCCCATAGTGATCTCCTTTCCGTCGTTTCATAAAAAGGCACGGAACAGGCCAATGCCCATCCCATGCCTTTGCCACATTGTTTTACAGCACATAAACCAATGTACTGTAACCGTCAAAGCAGTAACACACCACATTCGGATATTGCTTTGACCATTCCTTGATTTGATCCTGTATTGCTTGAGCCGCCCTGCGCGCTGAACCGTTCCACGGCGGCGGAACCGTCACCGTGAAAAAGCCTTTTTCTGTACGGGGCCGCACATCAGCGTCCAGATGGACGCATTGCTCCAGGAGTGCCAAAAGCTGGCTCTCCTTTGTCTCACTCACGACAACCATCAAAACCTCTCTTGTGTCTTTTCTGGAATTTCCTTCTTTGCGAGCATAGGGGAAAACTTTACTTGTCTAAACTGGTCTTGTCCGCTTACATAATAATACGCCCGCTTGGCACCGTGATTCAGTTCCACTACATCGGAAACCGCCATTGGCCGCCCGCGGCAGCCTTCAGGCAGCCGCTCCCGGCAGTCGGCAAACAGGCGCTTCAAAAGTGTGTCATCCGATTCCTCCGCTGGGCAGTAGATTTCTCCACTTCCTGCCACATAGTACATCGCCGCAGGCGGCTGTTCATAACCAGCCGCTTTTAACGCTGTAATATCCTTGAAAGCAAATGGGATCGCGTTCTCTTCGTCCAGTTGAAGTTGATAAAGTACAAACCTTTGTTTTCGCCGCTGTGGCTCCAACAGGGCGGCAAGAGCGTCCCGGCCGCCGCACAGGAAGGTTTTATGTTCCTCCCCTGTCAGCCCCAGATACTCTGTCAGTCCGATGTCTTGCTCGGCCCGGTGCTGCCACTGTTCCACGCAGTCCTCAATGTGGGCCAGCTTGCACAGCCCGCGCAGATACTGCTCTTTGAAACTCAACTTTTCAATTTCCTTTTGCCGCTGACTGCCCTGGCGCAAAGCCAGCTGCCAGTCATCAAACCCTTTATAATTGGGATTCCAAGTCAACCGCCGGCAATTCATGCCGTGCTTTTGCGCCATTAAGTAAATTTTGGATGCCCCGGCCATGGTCATTTTGTTGTTGTACTTGTCCATGTCATGGGCTTCGATAATCTCCTCTGTACCACTCTGCGCCAGCAACGCGAACATAGCGTCCAACGGACTGGTGTTATTGGCGCCGGCAATCGCGGCGAAAGTGCGCCCGGTCAGGCAATGGGAGATGTCTGCTTTCAAAAGACCTTCAATCACATAAACGACACGGGCAGATGGATTTCCTGCCAGATGTACCGGGCTGCCCGATCCTGTCCCGCCCTTTTTTGAGGAAGACGAAAACCAGATATATTTTGCTCCCGGCTTTTCCGGCGGATCATCCTTGTTTTTCAGCGGTATATCCAGTTTGATCTGGAATCCCTGCAACATGCCGTCAAAGCCGATGGCAGGGATCAGGATGCCGGCTGTCTTTTGATAAAAAGCCATAGTCCAATGTCCACCGTTATCCTGGTAAAAGCCCGGCACTCCCTGCACCTTGCAGCCCTGCTTGATCAGCCGTTCTGTAATAGACCGGCATAGAAAAGGCGGTGGGGTGCTCTTAAATCCCAGTGCGTCAATCTGTTCATCAGACAGCCCGCGTTTAGGGGAGCGCAGATGTTCCCGATGTGCCGGCCGCAGCGTAAGTTGAGCAAGCAGCAGGGATAGCGTCTGGTGGATCTCCGCTGGACTGGCCTTATTCGACTGTGGTACTGTTTTTCGCTCGGAAGAAGAATGGCCGGCAGGGGCAGCCCAGGCCCCTGAAGTTGAAGGGCTTGGGCTGGCCGGCCGCTGTTGGGCTTCATTCCCGGAGCGTGCGTGTTCCTCTTGGATATTGTCACACAGAGCTTCTGCAATCTCCCAGTAGGCATCGGATGTAGTCGTATGGTTAAGTTCAGCATACAGCGCCAGCATTCCGCCATGTGCATCGCAGTAGTTGCACCGCCAGACATTCTTGACGAAATTGACATTCATCCGTCCCCGGCGGTCACCGCAGAACGGGCAGTCCACATAGACGCTGTTCGCCTGTTGACGCCTGATGCGTAGGTTTAATAGATTGACAACTTCCATGATGCCGAAAGGAAATTCATCCGGGTATGAGCCCATTTGTCATTCCTCCCTTCATACCCGAGCCAGGGCTTCGCATCAACCAGCCTTTTGAAGTGAATTGAGGACCAGTTGGGCAGCAGCCCGAACGATGTTGTCCTTGCTTTTGTTGCCCGGAGTCAAATAGAAACGCAGATTGACAGGCCGCTTCTTCGCCACCTCTGCGATAGTCAGCCCCCGGCATACGCCGCTGTCCACAACGACCTCCTGTGCCTGTTCCAGCGTCATCACCTTCAGAATATCCTCTACTGGCATATCCGGGGTGTATGCAGGGGCCTCTTGTACGACTTTGGCTTCGGGGACCTCCTGTGCCTCCTTGGCGACTGTCAGATCCTCCGCAGGGCGCTGAACTGGCAGTTCTTCCGCAGGGAGATGAATTGGCAATTCCTCCGCTGTCTTGCTGTTTTCCGGCTGCTCTGTCGTTGGCGCGGAATCCGCTGGCAGCGTATCCGTGTTTGTAGTAGGGCTTACCGGCAAACTCTGCTCATGGGCCGGAGTTGCTGCAGGCTGAATCTTCGTTCTTGCTGTTTCTGCGTTTTCAGATGCCCTCTGTGGCGTTTGTGTGCCCCCGGAAACGGAATTACCCTCGGAAAGAACAGCGGCCTTCTGCGAGGCGCTGGAGGGCTCCTGCGGCAACACAGTGCTCACAGGCGGAGTAATGGCAGAGGGCTGCGTTTTACTCACAGGCGCCGCTTTCTGTACGGAAGCGGCATGAGTGTCGGCGCTCACAAGCTGGATGCCAAATCCAGCGTCCGAAAGGGCCTGGCTCAACGCCTCATTTTGAGCTGCCTTCACAAAGTCCCTGCTATCCTGCATGGTCTGCTGGGCAACGCTCACGCTGAACGGCTCCGCGTCACTGCGGTCCAGAAATACCTTGGCCTCGAAAATCGCCATCTGCTCTGTGATCCTCATGGCCGTCAGACGCATACGCCCGTTGGGGTGTGCCATTCGGAACCAGAGTTTCTGATAGGGTAAGTCCAATTTCATGGAGTCCCCGGCACGCCGGAGGAACTTCAGCGGATCAAACCCCGGTACCTTGTTCAGTTCCGCAGCGGCAGGAACGGCCTCGTACATCGTTTTTGCATTATTGTTGTTGTCACTCATCTTCATAAACTCCTTCCTGTATAATAAATAGGGGACGCCGGGCATTTTTCTGCACCTTGCGTCACATTTTTAGCCTGCGTGCTTCAATTCTTTTTCCAAGTCCGCCGGAACGGGAATACCGGCCCGCCGGGCGTACGCCTTATAGTACAGGTGGATGCGCTCACCCAGAAGCGTGTTGCGTTTGCCGATCTCGTTGCGATGGATTGCCATGAACAGTACCTGCTTTTGACCGATGAGCACCACACGCTTTTTTGCGCGGGTAATGCCAGTGTAGAGCAGATTTCGATAGAGCATGACAGTATGTGCCTTTAAGAGCGGCATAATGACCGTATCGTACTCGCTGCCCATTGCTTTATGAATCGTGGTGGCATAGGCGAGGTCCAGATTGACCATATCCTCTATGCCGTACTCCAACTCACGGCCCACACCGAAGTCAAGTCCAACGCGAGTTCCATCTTCATCATTTTTGATATAGCGGATGAATCCCAGGTCGCCATTGGATACCTTGGCAGTGTTTTTGGTCTGCATGATCCGGTCATTGACCCTGAATACCTTGACACCGATTTTGATTTCTTCCTCGGCGGAACGGAACGGGTTAACCACTTCGCGGATCGCTTCGTTGAGCTGTTCCGCAGAGGCCGCGCCATCCGAGCGGAAAGGCGACAGGATCTGCACCCGGTCAATCCCACTTTCCTCGATCTCCCGGCAGTAGCGGGCAACAATTCGTTCAGCGGCTTCCGCCTGATTGTTGCTTGCCATGAAAACGAAATCCTGGCCGTAGTACAGCTTGGTGTTGCCTTCGTTAATGAATTTGGCGTTGTAGGCGATCAGGCTGTCCTTGGACTGACGGAAAATCTGATCCAGCACCGTCACGGTGATAAGGCCGCAGTCAATCAGTTCGCGGAACACATTCCCGGCGCCTACACTGGGAAGCTGATCCGGGTCTCCGACAAGAATGACCCGTGCTCCACCTTTGATGCGTGAGAAAAATTTATTTGCCAGCCACATGTCCACCATGGAAAACTCGTCCACAATGATCAAATCGGCCGAAAGCGGCTCTTGGGTGTTGTTGCGTTTTATTTCATCTTCCTCGCTGGCGAGCCCCAAAATGCTGTGCAGCGTTTTGGCCTTATCAACCCCGGTGCTTTCCGCCATACGCCGGCTGGCTCGGCCTGTCGGCGCCATCAAGGCGATCTCTCCCTGGGGATGCAGGCGGCGGTAGACCTCCAAAATTGTTTTCAGCACGGTTGTCTTGCCGGTGCCCGGGGAGCCTGTGATGATGGAAAGATTGTGGCGATAGGTTGCATACACAGCCGCTTCCTGTTTTGAGGACAGCGCCAATCCAATTTCTCGTTTGACCTGCTCCAAAATTTGTTCGATCTTCTCCGGAGCAGGAGGCTCCACCACACGCATCGCAATCCGGCGGGCGGTTTCATCCTCTTGTGCAAACACACGGGGAAGATAAATGTCTCCTTTGACGGATACGACCTCTCCATGCAGGATCATATCTTCGAGGACATCGCTGACCTCTTGTGCATGGAGCCGAAGCGAAGGAATAGGGATTTTAGCGTTGAGTAATTGGAGCGCCTCTTTTTGCAAAGCCTCACTGGTCAAAAACAAATGTCCGTTTTTCCCCTTGCTATCCTCCAACGCCCAGAACAAGGCGCCTTTGATTCGCATAGGGGCGCGCAGGTCGCCTCCGTTTTTCTGAACGATGGCATCCACCCTTAAAAAGCCAAAACCGGATATTTGGCAAAGCTCAAACGGACTCTTTTTCAAAATGTCCACGCTGGCCGGGCCGAAAAACTGATAAATCTTCTGCGCTGTTTTCGGTGTAATCTTGAACGGGGAGAGCAGCGTCATCAGGTCTTGCAACATCCGGCTCTCTGCATATGAGGTCTTGATGGCCTCCAGCTTGTTCTCCGTGATGCCCTTGATCTCCAGCAGCCGCTCCGGGCGATTTTGCAGAATGTCCAGTGTCTCCACGCCGAAGCGTGATACGATCTGTTTGGCGAGCGCCGGCCCAATGCCTTTGATAAGGCCAGAGGCCAGATAGCCTTCCACTCCACTCTTGGTTTGAGGGACAATTTCATGCCACTGCTCCACCTGAAGCTGCATCCCATACTTTCCTTTTTTCCATTCGCCATCCAGTTCCAGTTCTACCGCATCTGTGCGGGGCAGTTCGTAGCCGGTTGCCACAAACCGAATCAGATGATCCTTGCGTCGGCGGATAGACCTGGCTTCTTCGGGTACATCCTTCTCCGCGGTTTTTACACTGATGATGCAGAACTTATTTGCAGGATTATAGTAAATTGTCCCATCATAAGTTCCTCTATGGATCAAATCATTTTCCTCCTTTCTCATGCCGTCTTGGTATCAATTTTCACACTGAACCTTCGGGATTCTGAAACGGTTACATACTGCTCGTAAATATCAGGGTGGTCCAGCTTCAGCCGTATCAGATTGTCTTTGTCAATGCCGGGCGTTCTCACTGGATTGTAGGTGACAATATAGTTCACCCCATCCTGTTGGCAAACGGCCTTGCAGCTCTTGCCCATTTCCGCAACCAGCGCCGCCTTCAGCCGCTTCATATCCGCCTCGATCTCTTTGCTGCCTGCTTCCGTGAGTTTCTTCTGCTCTTGGAGCTGGAGATAGCGCATCAATTTGGCTGTCAGGCTCAAATCAAGCGTTACAACGGGGGCATCCTGATCCGCGGAGCCCGTATGCCGGCGCACGCTTTCAAGCACCAGATCACCATCTTCGGTATAAGGCGGCGGCGTCCTGGTAAGAACATGGTTTTCCCAGAAATACTGCTCCAGGAAAATCATCTCCTCCTCATAGGACTCATCCCGCCGGATTTCACGAATAATGGTTTCTTCCTCGTTGTTGCCATACAGGCAGCAGAAGAAGCAGCGATCCACATTCATGACAGCCATATAGTGCCGCCCTTGGGTTTCATAATAGACGGGAACAGTTTCTTCACCGTTTAGCCACCAGTTATCCCTTGCGTTATAATTTGTCGTTTTAATCTCCAGAATTGCGGTACTGCCATCCGGCAATTCCACAAAATAGTCCACATCGGCCAGCATCCACGAATACTGTGGGTGCTGGAACATTTTTTTGATCTGATAGACCTTGTACCCTGTGCGGTGTTGGAATATCTTCGCCACCAACGGCTCCAACAGGTGCCCCATTTCCAGAGCAACCCAGTTGTCCTCATTATCTTCGACCGCTACAATATTCAACTTGTCAAAGTAGAGGTCTCTTGCCGTCCGCCAGGGTGAAATTCCCAGCAGAGCCGCCACATCACTGCCGCCAATCCCTTTCCGGCGGTATGCAAGCCATTCCTCTTCGGACAGGCCCGCCGTTTCCACCAAAATTTGGGGTTGACTTCGCTTTTCGGCGGCTACATTGCTCGCCGGCATCTTTAGCACCCCCTCCGTGTTCGGCGGGGAATAGCGTGTACTCGAATCATTGGACTATGGACTTGGCTGGATTTGGGCACCTTCTGATGCTGCCAGTTCTCCAAAGGCCATTTCCTTTTTGCCATAGGCTCCTGCCTTCGCTTTTTTACATTCATGCGTGTTACCTGCCTTTCTGTAGTTTGATATATCCTCAAAGCCGTTTCCGGCATTTGGGCGACAAAAAAGCGAGCATGACAAAGGGCAAAACGCCTGTTGTCCATAGTTGCCTATGAACCAATGTCATCCTCGCTGATGGGGAAACCCCGAAAAATAAAAAAAGCCAGTAATATACTGGCCCGAATGGGCGCAGCAATACTACTGGCACAAATACAATCTTAACTGCGTGTGCAATGCAGGGCTTTGAGCCTTGCCGTACAGATACAAGATCTGTATCCCACATGGGGAACGCACAAAAATCAATTACAAGTACAGGATAGCACAATATATTGATTTAGTCAAGAATGAATATCTATATTTGGTGTTTCGGGCGCGTGCTTTTACTTTCTCAAAAGTTTTTGAGAAAGCATGTAATGTGTGCAGAAATTCCTGCACCATTTTCCTATTTATAGGGCGTACAGATATAGCAGGATGTTCCATGCTGATCTGTACGCCTTTGTACTTTGAAAAAAGAATAACTCTGTTTCAGGGGTTATACAGGGAGCGCGGATAGTGTGCGGAGACTTTGTGTGCTCACCCACGGTTGAAATACTGCATAGCAGGCCCTGGCAATACGCGGCGGAAAGCCCCGGCGCAGGAAGTGACCTGGGACAGCTTACTTAAATATTTGGAATCGAACGCCTTGTTTTTTACTTTTTTGTTGATGTGGCGGCAGAGAAAGCGTATATGATATATGTAGGGAATCGTAGGCTTCTTTGTCGGCCACACAGAAAGGAGGCTATTCGTGGCTGATAAACAATTTCTTGAAAACACAGATCGGAATAATGCAGAAAAACGGAGCTATTCCGTTTCAGAGGCTGCTGAGATCCTGGGCGTCAGCAAACGCTCCATTTATAACCTGTGCGCCAGCGGAGCATTCAAATCTGTACGCATAGGGACTAAATTGAGGATTTCCAGAAAGTCCTTTGACGAATGGCTTGATGGTTCCGATTGATTTGGAAGGGAGCCTACAACTATGGCATCAATACAGAAACGCGGTAAGAAATATGCTGTTGTCTACACCTATGATGACTCAAAAGGTGAGAAGAAACAGAAGTGGGAAACTTTTATAACCAAAAAAGAGGCGTTGAAGCGGAAAGCCGCGGTGGAAAATGAGATCAATAACGGCACTTTTATTCCGCCCAGTGAACTGACCGTAAAAGATTTTCTGCGAGACTTTGTAGAACTATATGGAACCAAAAGATGGGGACTGTCTGTTTATGCTTCTAATAATGGCTTAATCAGCAATTACATTAACCCGTTGATTGGGGACGAAATTGTGCAGGACATCAATCGCAGGTCAGTGGACCAATTCATCCAGAAGCTGCAGAAAACGCCTCCAATCGAAACTCCATACAGACATGCACGGACAGACTTTGTTACGCCATGCACCATTGAAAAGATTATTAAGCTGATGCGCTGTGCATTTCATCAGGCTGTCCGCTGGGACATTATTGGTAAAAATCCGTTCGAGGATGCAATCTTGCCCAAGCGGGAGAAAAAGGTCAGAGCCATCTGGACTGCCGATATTATTCGAGATGCTCTCAACCACTGCTCGGATGGAAAGCTGTATGTCGCAATCAACCTGGCCTTTGCCTGCTCCATGCGGATGGGCGAAATCACCGGCCTTACATGGGACTGTGTTCATATATCAGATGAAGAAATCGCTCGGGATGATGCCTTCGTCTGGATTGAAAAAGAGCTGGCCCGTGTTGACCAGAAGGCTATCAACGCAGTTGGCGAAAAGGACATCCTCTTTGTATTCCCGCGCTTGATGGGCGGGAAGTCTTCTACGCGGCTCGTTTTGAAAAAGCCTAAAACAGAAAGCAGCATTCGTAAGGTTTGGATTCCGCGAACTCTTGCCTTTATCTTGCGCAGCCTGGCTGATTAGTCAGTATGCTCGTCTGCATCGGGCAGAAAAAGCCAAGGAAAGTCTGGATAAGGTATTGGAAAAAAGTTTGAATCCGAACCTGTTCACCCAATGTCCTCCGTTCCAGATTGATGCGAATTTTGGTACCACAGCCGGTATTGCAGAAATGCTGTTGCAAAGTCATGTATACGAGCAGGATGCTTATACCATTCAGTTGCTTCCTTCACTTCCGGCAGGATGGAAGAACGGTAAATTCTCGGGATTGAAAGCACGTGGCGGATTTGAGGTATCCGTAGAATGGAAAGACGGTGTAATGGTATACGCGGAAATCAAATCTCTGTTAGGTAATCCTTTCCGGGTTTGGTATCAAGGCCAGTATATCGAGACCGGTAACCTGGAAAAAGGAAAGACCTGGAAGTGGAATTCTTAAGAAAAAAGGGATGAGAAAACTCATCCCTTTTTCTTCATACGATATTCTTTAGGCGACATGTGCATGTATTTGGTGAATACTTTTGAAAAATAATACGGATCACTGAAGGCCAGTTCAAAAGCTATTTCTTTTGCTTTCTTGTCGGTAAAGTCCAAGAGCTGGCATGCCTTCTGAATTTTCAACTGATTGAAATAGTTGATAGGAGACATACCCGATTTTTGTGTAAAGAGTGTACTCAGATAAGTCGGCGAGTAGTTCACGTTTTCGGCCATATCCTCCAATGTCAGTTGTTTGTCCAGGTTAGCCTTCATGTAGTTGATGACTTTCTGGATGGTATCTTGTGTCTTGGGCTTATTGATTTCGCGGAACTGAGGAATGTATCGGAAAGAACCGAGCAAGTACCACAGGCAGAGCGTGATATATTCTAAGTTTTCGATACTGTATCCCATTTCAAGGTTCACCAGAATCTCGTTGAACAACTGGATGCGGTCATTGAAACGGGCGGTAGGCGAATCATCAATGTAGATGGTCCGGTTGAACAGTTCAGAAAACAAGTGGCTCTGCTCACCCGTGAAATGAATCCAGTAAATGCTCCACGGATGGCTGGTAGAGGCAGCATATACGTGCGGTGTACCGGCTTCGATGATAAAAAAATCGTTCTTTTTTACCGTACATTTCCCTTTCCCTATGTTGTACCATCCTTCTCCTTCGTGGCAGTAAATCAGGATATGTTGCGGGCTACCTTCTGTACGTTCCCGGTAGTGACCTTCAGCGCAGGGATAATAGCCCACGTCTGTGGGGTGCAGCAAGCGCGTCATGGGATTTTCTTTGATTCTTAATAGATTCTCTTGAGGAATGACAATGGCCTTCTCATTAGGAAATCCGTCTTTTTTCTTTTCCATAGCATATTTATTTGTGGGACAAATGTAGGCATTTATTTGGATTTTCAGGGAGACTTCCTGAAGAGATTTTATCTTATAGTAAGATAATACCTGAAATCGAAAAATATTACATCCTTTTGCGAAAATAGCACATTCGGAGATGGTAGTTTATGTGTAATTTTGTCATCTGTAAAATAGTTTGTCAACTCAAAATTTGATAATATGAAAGCAGCAGCATTACTCTCATTTTCTTTGCTTTGTTTCTCTTGCAGTCAGCAGACTGATAAGATTGACCTGGCCGGTTCATGGACATTTTCTACGGACAGTATGGACTGGAATCGGGTGATTGAACTGCCGGGCTCAATGGCTTCCAATGGTTTGGGGGAAGACATTGCCGTGGGTACTGATTGGACGGGTGGTATTGTAGATTCCTCCTATTTTTTTAAACCTTCGTATGCCAAATACCGTGAGGCAGGAAATATCAAGGTACCTTTCTGGCTTCAGCCGGTAAAATATTACAAGGGTAAGGCGTGGTATCAGAAAGAGGTGGTGATTCCGGACAGTTGGGAAGGAAAGGACATTTCTCTCTTCCTGGAACGATGCCATTGGGAGAGCCGTTTGTATATAGACGGAAAGGAAATCGGCATGCAAAATGCTTTGGGGGCGCCCCATCGTTATGACCTGACAGGCAAGCTTTCTGCAGGAAAACATGTGTTGATGCTGTGTGTAGACAATCGGGTGAAAAACATTGATCCGGGGGAGAACTCACATAGTATTTCCGACCATACACAAGGAAACTGGAATGGGGTGGTAGGCGATATGTTCCTGGAAGTGAAACCGGAAGTGAATGTGTCTTCCGTCAAGATTATACCGGAGCGTCTGGCTAAGAAAGTCAGTGTGTCGGCTTCCTTGATGAACCGTTATGAAAAAGATGCCAATGTGGTACTGGAGATGACGGTAGGTAATGAAAAAGTACAGCAACAATGTACGTTGAAGCCGGGCGAAAATCAAGTGGTGATGTCGCTGGCCATGAAGGGAGACATTAAGTGCTGGGATGAGTTTTCTCCATCCTTATATGATTTGAAGCTGAGTGTGAAGGATGCGGAGAGCGGTGAAACGGATGTCTATGAGGAACGTTTTGGTTTCCGTGATGTGAAGGTGAAAGACGGCAAGCTCACCATCAACGACCGCCGTTTGTTCTTGCGCGGTACGCTGGATTGTGCCGTATTCCCGAAGACCGGCTTCCCGCCCACGGATGTAGAATCCTGGAAAAAGATTTACACCACCTGCCAGCAGCACGGATTGAACCACGTGCGTTTTCATTCCTGGTGTCCGCCCGAAGCTGCTTTTGCAGCTGCCGATGAGATGGGTATGTACCTGGAGATAGAATGTTCTTCTTGGGCTAACCAGTCGACTACCATTGGTGACGGAGGCGATCTGGACCGCTTTATCTGGGAAGAAAGTGAACGCATCGTCCGTGAGTTTGGTAACCATCCTTCTTTCTGCATGATGATGTACGGTAACGAACCGGCTGGTAAGGGAAGTAATGCCTATCTGACTAATTTCGTTACTACCTGGAAAGAACGCGATGCCCGCCGTTTATATTGTTCAGGTGCCGGATGGCCCAATTTGCCGGTTAACGACTTCTTGAGCGATTCTAACCCTCGTATTCAGGCATGGGGACAAGGAGTGAAGAGTATCATCAACGCACAGGCTCCGCGTACCGACTATGACTGGTCAGAATACATCGGACGTTTCCAGCAGCCGATGGTGAGCCACGAAATCGGGCAGTGGTGTGTATATCCCAACTTCAAGGAAATGGCCAAATACGATGGAGTGATGCGCCCGCGTAACTTTGAGATATTCCAGGAAACACTGGCCGAAAACGGTATGGCGCATTTGGCTGACAGTTTCCTGCTGGCTTCCGGAAAATTGCAGGCGTTGTGTTATAAGGCCGATATCGAAGCTGCTTTGCGTACAAAAGACTTCGGTGGATTCCAGTTACTGGGCTTGTCTGATTTCCCGGGGCAGGGTACAGCTTTGGTAGGAGTGCTCGATGCGTTCTGGGAAGAAAAAGGCTACATCCGTCCGGAAGAATACCGTCGTTTCTGTAACAGTACGGTACCATTGCTGCGTTTGCCGAAACTGATTTATACTAATCAGGAAACGGTGAAAGGAAGTCTGGAAGTGGCGCATTTCGGATCCGCTCCGCTGGAGGTGACTTCTACTGCCTGGACCCTGAAAACAAAAGAAGGAAAGACAATTGCTTCGGGCACGCTGGCACACCAGCCGGTGGGTATCGGCAACTGTATTCCGTTGGGGCAGTTAGAGATTCCATTGGATAAGGTGGATGTCCCTTCATGCCTGACACTGGAAGCTACATTGGGAGATTACGCCAACAGCTGGCACATCTGGGTATATCCTGCTGCGGTACAGAAAGTAGCTGATGAAGCACAATTGCTGATGACCGACCGTCTGGATGTAAAAGCGTTGCAACGTCTTCAGGAAGGTGGCAACGTACTGCTTTCTTTACGGAAAGGCTCCTTGCCTGCCGAAGCGGGAGGCGAAGTAGAGATAGGTTTCTCCAGCATCTTCTGGAACACGGCCTGGACGCTGGGACAAGCACCGCACACATTGGGTATCCTGTGTAACCCTGCTCATCCGGCACTTTCAGAGTTCCCTACAGAGTATTACAGTGATTATCAGTGGTGGGATGCCATGAGTCATTCCGGTGCCATCGAAGTGGCCAAGATTGACAAGAACTTGCAGCCGATTGTACGGGTTATCGACGACTGGTTTACTAACCGTCCGCTGGCTTTGCTGTTCGAAGCGAAGGTGGGTAAGGGCAAGCTGCTTGTATCAGGAATCGATTTCTGGCAGGATATGGACAAGCGTACGGAAGCCCGTCAGTTACTCTACAGTTTGAAGAAATACATGTGCAGTGACCGCTTCAATCCCTCTTCTGAAGTCGATGCGAAAGATTTAAGTATCTTGTCTTCCGCCAAAAATCAAAAATAACCACAGAAACATCATTTTTTCCTGCAAACTTGGGATAGTTCTTCTACCTTTGTTTGCAGGTTTTTTTCACAAGAACAGAAACAATGAAAAGCACAACGCATCTTATTTTAGGAATGCTGGCCTTGACTTTCGGAATGGAGGCGAAGGCACAGATTCAGCTTCCGTCGATCTTCTCCGATGGAATGGTATTACAGCAAAACAGTAAGGTAGCCGTATGGGGATGGGGAAATCCGTCTGAAACCCTGATGATTCTTTCCGGATGGAATCCGGGAGACACCGTGCGTACGGTAGTCGATAATCAGGGACGCTGGAAAGCAGAGGTGCCAACCGGGCGTGCCGGAGGTCCGTATACGCTTGAAGTGAAAGGTGGAAACGACAGCCGGAAAGTGTCGGATGTGATGCTGGGTGAAGTCTGGCTGTGCAGCGGACAATCGAACATGGAATGGTCGGCCAATATGGGAATCATGAACGGCGAGCAGGAGGTGAAACAGGCCGCTTGCCCGTCTGTGCGTATCTTTCATAATCCCAAGCAAGGAGCCGATACACCTCAGACCGACTGCCGCACGAAGTGGGAGGTAGCTACTCCCGAAAGTATGCGCAAGACCAGTGCCACTGCCTACTTCTTTGCCCGCTACCTGACCGAACACCTGAAAGTACCTGTAGGCATTTTAGTATCCGCCTGGGGAGGTACGCCGGCAGAGGTATGGACACCGGCCGACATCGTGGAAAAAGACGAGATACTTTCAAAGAACAAATTAAAAGACTATCCCTGGTGGCCGATTAAGCCGGGAGTATTGTACAATCAGATGATTCATCCTTTGGTGCCTTATCAGATTGCCGGATGCATCTGGTATCAGGGAGAAAGCAACCACGAAAATGCACCTTCGTATGCCCGTCTGGTATCCAAGATGGTGGAGGCCTGGCGAAAAGATTTCGGATGGGACTTTCCGTTCTATTATGTGCAGATTGCGCCTCATACATACGGAGCGAAGAACAACACCCCGGCTTTATTGCGTGAACAGCAGGAACTCATGCTGGGGCAGGTAAAGAATACTGCCATGATCAATATTTCCGATTTGGTGGAGAATGTAAAAGATATTCATCCGCGCAACAAGCGGGCCATCGGAGAACGTCTGGCCTGTCTGGCTATGGACAAAGTCTACGGTCAGTTTACCGGTGCTTACGAGAGTCCGCGTTTGCATGAAGCCCGGGTGGTGAAGCGAAACCTGGAAGTCACGTTGGAGGGGAATTTCAATACTTTGCATTCCGCCACCAAAGAGGTGACAGGTCTGACGGTCGTAGACGGTACAGGGAAACAGGTTGCAGTCAATGCCCGCTTGAAAGGCAAGACCTTACAGATTCCCCTGCGAGGATTGAAAGCACCTTATCAGGTATATTATTGTTTTGATGAAGCTACCATTGGCAGTCTCCGTACAGATGCGGGTATGCCGGTGCTTCCATTCCGTACAGAAAAAATAGAAGTGAAATGAAAAAGTGGTTATGTATGTTTGTCTGCTGCCTGTCTGTTTATGTGCAGGCACAGGTATGGACTTTAAAAGAGAAAGAGCCGGCTGCCCCCGGCACATGGTGGTGTTTCCGTAATACGGTCACGCTGGAAGAATTACCCCGCTCACTGGAACTGCGTCTGGCTGCCGATACGAAATACTGGCTTTGGGTGAACGGCGAGTTGCAGGTGTCGGAAGGAGGATTGAAACGCGGTCCGAACCCTTCGGATACCTATTGCGATGTGATTACTTCGCTTCCTGCCTTGCGTGCGGGCGAGAATACCTTAGCCTTGTTAGTATGGTACTTTGGTAAGGATGGTTTCAGCCATCGCAATTCCCCTACGGCAGGCATCAGTTTTTCCCTTTCTTGCAACGGCAAGGAGGTGGAACCCGATGCAAAATGGCGGGTGAAAAAGCATCCGGCCTATTATGTGCCGCAGGGCGAACAGCCCAACTATCGTCTGGCAGAGTCAAACATCGGGTTTGATGCAGTGAAAGACATACCTTTCATGTCGCCTGATTATGATGACAAGAAATGGAAGAAAGCTACGGAAATATCACTGGAAAAAGCCGGATGGAATCAGCTGGTAGACCGCCCCATTCCGTTCTGGAAAGATTACGGGCTGAAGCCTTATGCGAAGACAGAGATGCAGGGCGATACGCTGCTGCGGGCTTACCTGCCTTACAATGCGCAGATTACTCCCTACATCCGACTGAAAGCACCGGCTGGCAAGTGCGTCCGTATCCGTACGGACAACTACCGGGGCGGTTCGGCCACCAATGTATTTGCCGAGTATCGCACGTGTGAAGGAGAACAGACATTCGAATGCAAGGGCTGGATGAACGGCCATTATGTGCAGTATGAACTTCCGGAAGGCGTGGAAGTGCTCGATGTGAAGTACCGTGAAACGGGCTACGACACCTCCTTTGCCGGAAGCTTCTCCTGCGATGACCCGATGCTCACCCGCTTGTGGGACAAGTCGCAGCGTACGCTCTACATCACCATGCGCGACACTTATATGGATTGTCCTGACCGCGAGCGTGCCCAGTGGTGGGGCGACGTGGTGAACGAGTTGGGCGAAGCTTTCTATGCCCTCGACGAAAAGGCTCACCTGCTGACCCGCAAGGGTATTCATGAACTGATGGGATGGCAGCGGGCCGACAGCACCATCTTTGCACCTGTTCCAGCCGGAAACTATAAGGATGAACTGCCCATGCAGATGCTGGCCAGTGTGAGCCATTATGGTTTCTGGACCTACTACATGGGTACGGGCGACCGTCAGACCATTGCCGACGTGCTGCCGCGGGTAAAGAAATACATCCATGTATGGAAAACAGACCCTGTGGGCCTGGTGATACCCCGTTCTGGCGGATGGACCTGGGGCGACTGGGGAGAAAACAAGGACATGACCCTGCTGTTCAACCTTTGGTACGTGATTGCTCTGAAGGGATACGAAGAAATGAACCAGTTGGCTGGCGAGGCAGAAGAAGCCGCCTGGGCACGCACCACCGCCGACAAGCTGCGTAAAGAGTTTCACCGTACGTTCTGGAACGGAAAATACTACATCTCTCCGGGCTATCAGGGCAAACCCGATGACCGTGCGCAGGCATTGGCCGTCGTATCCGGAGTTTTGCCCAAAGAACTGTATCCGGTGATTCGTCCTTTCTTCTCCACCTGGTATCACGCCAGTCCGTACATGGAGAAATATGTGCTCGAAGCTCTTTGCACGATGGGCTATTATCAGGACGCCCTGAACCGCATGAAACTGCGTTATCGCGCCATGATAGAAAGTCCGCTGACCACGCTGTGGGAGGGCTGGGGCATCGGCAGCGAAGGTTTCGGAGGGGGTACCTACAACCACGCATGGAGCGGTGGGCCGCTGACCATCCTTTCACAATACATCGCCGGCATTGAAACGCTGGAACCGGCTTTCCGTATGTTCCGTGTGGCACCTCATCCGGCACATTTGAACCTCATCCGTACCCAGGTACCGTTGTCGGGCGGTCGTCGCATCGTATTTGAAATGGACAAGTCGGCTCACAGTGGAACCATGTATCTGCGGGTACCGGAAGGGACTTCCGCACAGGTAGTGCTTCCTGCCGAATTCCAGCGCTGGCGTGTGAACGGCGAACCGAAAAACGAACGTCAGCTGACGCTGGCTGCCGGAGAATGGCGGTTTGAGATGCAGGTGGATTAGTTTTGTTTTTGATGATGATATTTTGATGGCCGGGAGTGAGGGACACTTCCGGCCTTTTTTATTCAAACGCGGGTGCATTAAGGGAAATATGTCTTTACGTTTTCTATGTTTTCCTCTCGGGAACTGTACGTTTTCTGAGGCGGAGACGTATGTTTTCCGCAAGGGAAACGTAGGTTTCTGCCTGCGGAAGCGTAAAAATAGACGGGAGGTTTTTGGAGGAAGGCTTTGAGGGTTTTGGGAAAAGATTGGTCAGATTCTTTTATAGGGTAAAATAGGGAAGGATGAATATTTCAAATGCAATTATGGCTTTTCTCATGCTTAATCATTACATTTGCAAATACCATTTTTTTTAATTTTAATACTCCAATATGGGAATAGAAAATAAAGTTATATTAGTAGAACAAGGAAAGGTTGGAAAATGGCTGATTGATAGTTGAATGAGATTACTCTATAAGTATAAGTGATTCAAAACTAGTTTGCCTTTGGTAAGAGTGTTGATTAAAATTGCAGAAACACTAAAAATAGTTGAATAAGGTTGTTAAGAAACAACAGAAGTGATATCTCACAAACATATTTATATTTTAAAATAAAATGATTACTCAAGATAATTTTTCAGATTTATTACTAGCGATAGGATTTCAATTAGAAGAGAACACTATAGGAACAATATATAGCAAGACTTTTGAAAAGTCAAATGCGGTAATGTCTGTTGATTTTACAAATAAACGTCTAATATATCCTGATAAGTTAGTTGCAGATCGGGATACGACAAAAGCTTTTGATAAACCTGAAAATTTTGTGGTTTTTGAATGTGTCGCTTCACTTTTAGAAAGAGGTTATTTCCCTGAACAGATTATACTTGAGAAAGGTATGCCTGGTGGTCATGGTGATACTGGTGGTTATTGTGATATTATTGTAAAAGATAACAATGATAACGAGTTTCTATTGATAGAATGTAAAACGACAGAGCAAAAAGAGAATGATAAATTTTATACAGCTTGGAAGTTGATGTTGCAAAATGGTGGCCAGTTGTTTAACTATTATAATTCTTATAGAAAAGCACAGTATATATGTCTTTATGCCTCTGATTGGATAGATGGAAGCTGTAAACGAACTTATCATGTTATTTCTATGTTGGATAATAAAGACTATTTATTGTCCAATAAAAATTTAATAAGCTTTGATGATGTAACACGGCGAGGTGGTAATAGGGATGAATATTATCAAGTATGGAAAGATACGTATCAGTTTGATTATAACACTAAGGGTATATTTGAAGAAGAAATAGCCCCTTTTCGTATCGGGAAGAAGAAGGTTTCGATTGAAGATCTTCAGATAGTTGATGCCACAGCTATACAAAAGAAATATAATCAGTTTGCAACTATCATGCGTCAATACAATGTATCTGGACGTGAAAATGCTTTTGATAAATTGGTTAATTTATTTTTGGTAAAGATAGTAGATGAAACTCGTCACGGAAAAGAGTTGCAATTTATGTGGAAAGGTGCAGCATTCGATGATTTTTATAACTTTCAGGACCGTTTACAGAAAATGTACCAGATCGGTATGAAGGATTATCTGAATGAGGAAGTTACTTATATTGATAATGCAACTATTGAAGAAACTTTTAATATACAAAAAAATGATCCGGATGCAATTAAAGAAAAAATTTTAGAGTATTTCCGGCAACTTAAGTTTTTTTCTAACAATGATTTTGCATTTCTGGATGTACATAATGAGCAACTATTTAATCAGAATGCTATTATATTGAAAGAGGTAGTAAAAATGTTGCAGGATATTCGTCTAAAAACTGAAGAACAAAATCAGTTTTTGGGAGACTTATTTGAAGGTTTCTTGGATCAAGGAGTAAAACAAAGCGAAGGTCAGTTTTTTACTCCAACTCCCATCGTGCGTTTTTTGATTTCCTCTTTACCTCTTGAATATATCATAAAAGAAAGTACGAACATTCCTAAAGTTATCGATTATGCATGTGGAGCTGGTCATTTCCTTAATGAATATGCTCAACAGATAAAACCTTTTGTTGAAAAATACAAGGGTGACAACGTTACAGAATACTATAAAGAAATATACGGAATAGAAAAGGAGTATCGTTTATCTAAAGTTGCAAAGGTTTCTTCTTTTATGTATGGTCAGGAAGGTATCAACATCATATATGCTGATGCTTTATCTGACAAAACCGGTGTAAAAGATGGTAGTTATTCTGTGTTGGTTGCAAATCCACCTTATAGTGTAAAAGGGTTCTTGGAAACATTGAATGCAGAAGAAAAAGGGAAATATGAATTAACAGCTGAGGTAAGTGATTTGGCAAAGAATAATAGTATAGAAACATTCTTTATTGAACGTGCCAAACAATTATTGTGCCCAAGTGGAGTGGCTGCTATAATTCTGCCTTCAAGTGTGTTGAGTAATGGAAATATATATATAAAATGCCGAGAAATAATATTAAAATATTTTGATATTATTTCCATTGTTGAAATGGGAAGTGGAACTTTTGGTAAGACTGGGACAAATACTGTCACTTTATTTTTACGTCGCAAAAGTGAAAATCCTGCCTTGGCCATTCATTATAAGTATAGAGTTGATGCATGGTTTAATGGAAATACAATGCACGACGAACGATATGCTGATTTAGGACTTTTAGAAAGATACTGTGAACGTATCGGAGTTCGTACAGAGGATTACAAGACATTGTTTGTGTCTTCTCCAAATGATGAACTTCTTAAAACAGATTTATTTAAAGAATATCTTGATAAATTCAGTAATGATACTCGAGCCAAGAAGATAAAGACGAAGCGCATAACAGCTAAATATACAGAAGATATGCGTAGCTTGGAATTGCAGAATTATATCATTAATTGTATAAAAGAATGTGAGAAAGACAAACTTTATTTCTTTTTGTTAGCTTTAAGTAATCCACAGCCTGTAGTAATAGTGAAAAGTCCGTCAAAGACGACTGATATAAAGAAGTTTTTAGGATATGAGTGGAGCAGCAGTAAAGGGAATGAAGGAATTAAATATATAGGAGCCAATGAAGTAGATGAGGATAATGAACTGGAACGTAATAAAGGAATCTCACAGATAAAAACTCCTTTGTTCGATCCATCCGATTTACATAATGAGGAAAAAATAAATATGCTCATTCGCCATAATTTCCTTGGTGAAGAGCTTTGTATTGCTAAAAATTATGAAGAATATGTTTCGGTAAATAACCTTGTGGATTTAATGGATTTTTCGCGGATAGAATTTGATAAGGTTATAAAAACATCAATTAGTAAGAAAATTGAGATTCAAAGTAAATATGAACTTTTAAAGTTAAAAGATGTAGCCTCTATTCGTAAAGGACAATCTATTACTGCATCAGAATGTAAAGAAGGTAATGTAAAGGTAGTAGCAGGTGGAGTAAATTATGCTTGTCTTCATAATCAAGCTAATAGGGATGCTAATGTCATTACAATTAGTGCTTCTGGTGCCAATGCTGGCTTTGTAAACTTTTGGAAAGAGCCAATATTTGCTTCAGATTGTACTACAATTGTTGGTAAAAATGATATAGCAACATTGTTTATTTATAATTATCTTAAAGGAATACAAAATCAGATTTATTATTTGCAAAAAGGATCTGCTCAACCGCATGTATATCCTAAAGATATTGAACAAATTCCTATACCTAATGTGCCAGATAATATAAAAAAGCAAATTGTAGAAGAATGTAATAAAATAGATGAAGAGTATAATAATGCAATTAATCAAATCAATATTTTAAAACAAAAGATTGATGATATTATTTTGCCTTCATTCAATAAATATGAACATAAAAAATTAGAATTATTATGTTCTTCTTTCGAATATGGAACTTCCTCAAAATCGTCCTCTATTGGTAAAGTTGCTGTATTAAGAATGTGTAACATCCAAGATGGAAAGATTGTTTGGGATGATGTTGTGTATTCAAATGATAAGAATGATATAGAACAATATATGCTCCATAAAAATGATGTTTTATTTAATCGTACGAACAGTCCAGTTCATGTAGGTAAATCTGCAATGTACTTAGGGGATAGACCTGCAATTTTTGCTGGTTATTTGATTCGAGTTAATTATAAAAAAGATTTGCTCAACCCTAAGTATCTTACATATATACTTAATAGTAAACCTATTAGAGAACATGGTTTTTCTGTAATGTCAAAATCAATAAATCAGGCCAATATTAGCGCTGGATTATTGAAACAATATGAAATTCCTTTACCGTCCATGGAACTGCAAAAAGAGATTGTTGCACAAATAGAAATTTATGAAACTGAGATTGACAAAGCTCAAAAGATTATTAATAGTTATAGTGAGAAAAAGAATGTAATTTTAGATAAATACTTAAAGTAAATACTAGGAAGAAAAATATCATGTATTTAGTATATAAAAGCAATGCAATGCCTATTATTATTGGGAATTATGTGAAAAGTTCTTTTATTTATGATAAATGGGTAGTTTCTGATGAGTATGTAGAAGACGATATGAAACATGAATATAGAATTGTGATTACATCTTTGGATGATGTTAAAGATCACAATGATTTAACATTTTTAGCTATTCAGACGTCTTCATTTGTTGAAAAGTTGACGATGTTATTGAAATATGCTATGTGTTTTCCTTTAAATTCACCTCATAATCAGATTACTTATAGATGTATTCGTGCTGTTGACATAAGGGAAATTCCTAAAGGATGGGAATCTAATATTGATGACGTAGATTCTTTTTTAATGAAAACCCTTCCTTCTTATGTGCGTGTTACGTTAATGCCGAATAGTGAATACATGCCTGCTTCGGCATTGAAAGAAATTCAAATAGCCCTTGAAGGTTATGATAACTTAGAAGAGGAAATAAAAGATTTAATGGCAGTTCATAATAGTGCGGTAGAAGCAGATGAACGTTCTTGCTTCTTAATTTTAGGTAAGGTTATAGATATGATTAACTATCTATATCCATTGAGTAATTCTAATCATAAGCCAGATAAAAGAATTAATGATTATTTTCCGGAATTGCGTCCTTTTTTTGATAACACAACAATAAAAGATTTAATGAATATTGCAAATAACAGAAAGGAGACAAGACATTACAATAAAGGTAGAAATCAACTTCAGCCATCTTTAAATGGAAAAGAAGCTGAATTGTATTATCAAAGGATAGATGTTTTAGCAACAGAAATTATTAGAAGAAGGTTAGGTTTACCATCTATTACTGTAAAATAATTTTATGAGATATGTCAAGAAAAGATTGTATAGTTATTTTGGGTATTATAATCATTGGAATAGGAGTTGCTTATGTTATAAACCTAACATTATCACATGGTGACTTGATAGAGACCGAACTCCCTCTTAATGATTGGCTGAATTTCTGGGGGGGATATTGTGGAGGTATATTTGCTGCTATAGTAGGTTACTTAGCAATAGTATATAGCAATAGAAATAATGAAAAGGCCATTAATCAACAATATAAATTACTCCAAGAGCAAGATAATAGAAAAGAATTACAAGAATATGTTAATTGTTTAAAGAATAATCTTAATGCTATTAATCTTATGGAGTTTAATAAATTTTTAGGAAGTACTGATTCTGAGAATTTTTTTTACTCTATAAGTTCATCATTAGATAAAAGAGTTTCTATCTATACTCAAGATTTAGAGTTTAATTATGTTTTGTTATTAAAGGATGTAAAAACAGATATAGAGAATCAATATAATGAATATTGGCAGCAGGCTAAAAACTATTATATAGAATTATTAGACGTATATGAATCTCTCGTCAGAAGAATAAAAAGGAACAAGATAGAAGAAAAGCTTAAACTGAATATGGAACAACAATTGTATCGAATGTTAAATTTAGAGCATACATTTGATCATATTGATTCAGCTCAAATTTCATCTTGTCAAAGTGAAATAAAAGAATTAGTTGAAAGCCTGACTTCTTATAAACAAGATGTTGATGAGCATATAAATTCGATAAAAAACTTAATTGATAAACTGAAGCCACTAATTGAAAAATTGTTTGAACTATCCATTTCACTTATAAAAGAAAAAGAAAACGATGTATTAAGAAAATGTAATAGCTAAATAAGTAAGTGCGAATAAGCAGAAATATAATTGGGGATATGGTTTATGTCTTTACTAATTTGATAATTTTGGATTGATAAAAAGAGGAATTCTTTAATGGTATATCAATTCCACGTAATAAGGAGTTGATGAGAATTTATCGAGATGTGGAGTTGGTTGAGTCATTAGGCTCCGGTATTCCTCGTATTCTGAGGGCATACGGAGAAGAGTGCTTTAAGTTTACCGACAATTTTATTCGCATTACTTTTCCTATAACGTAAGCATTCGAAGAAATGCACCTTTTACACTTTGAGGTTTGGTTGTAGCTTTGC
>ENA-OPCW01000135-OPCW01000135.1-human-gut-metagenome-genome-assembly--contig:-NODE-135-length-35868-cov-4.736157_pt1 | contig 35868 bp, 38 predicted proteins | sample MGYA00241258_ERZ501496 | MGnify/ENA primary metagenome ERZ501496 (study PRJEB25962, sample SAMEA2042660) | human gut metagenome | biome: human gut; feature: human-associated habitat; material: faeces...
TTTAAAAGAAGGGGCTTTGATCCATCACTTGCTCCATCAACAGATACTATCACTTCATCCTTTTCCCCAAGTTGTGATAAAATCGAATCCATCTGTTCTTCTATATATGTACCACCGTTATAATATGCCATAGCCACTGAAATCTTCATACACATATTTCTCCAATCATAAATATTACAAAATTATATCTTCTTCCTGTTTTTTCTTCTCTGCTGCTAGGATACGCTGTTTTTCCTCTTCTGACAAGTTCTCATCTTTCAGGATTTTAGCATAATTTTTTGTACTTCTTGTTAAATTATTTCCTAAAAATATTTTTTGAAAAATTATATCCAGATATTTTTTCAACCTGTCCATCCATTTTTCCGATCACAACACCCATTACATTTTCCTCCCTGTCCCGCAAAACATATCTATATTTTTCAATCCGTTTCACCTTTTGTTCAAATTTTCTTCAAAAATCGGACATACTTTTTCTTTATAGTATAGACAGCAACAAAGAAATCCCTCTATTTCTTGTGGCTAAAGATTTTTTTCATATTTTGAAGCCCGTATATCAGGATATATGGGCTTCCTCCTTTTAATGAATGCCTCTAAGCGAGGCTAAGAAAGAACTCTTTCCCCGGAGTTCTTTCTTTTTCTGAGCACTCCGCCCACTCTTCCTGTCTCTTCTGCTGTAAGTGAACCCCAGCCCTTTTCTAAAACTTTGTCATAGATTCCAAGCTCTTTTGCAACCTCATATTTTTTCTGAACATCCGCATCAAGCTCTGAAAGATTAATTTCTCCCCCTAAAAATAATTTTTCCTTCTTTTTCACAAAAAACACCTCTGCTTTCAAAGATTATCTTTTGCAAAAAAGAAGGATTCTATTCTTAATATATTATTTCTCAGATTTACCAGCTATATAATTAATAAACTGCTGTGCGGTACGGCCGGAGATTCCACCATGAGAAAGTTCCCATTTGTTGGCTTCTGCACAAAGTTCTTTATCGCTTAACTTGATTTCCGGATACTTCTTTGCAAGATTTGTTACAATCTGGAAGTATTCCTGCTGTGTTGGTTTGGAGTAGTTGATACTTACACCAAAACGTGCTGCCAGTGATAACTTCTCCTGTACCGTATCAGAACGATGCAGTTCTTCGTCCTTGTCGGAACGGTCTGACCATGTCTCACGGATGAGATGACGGCGGTTAGATGTTGCGTAGATAAGTACGTTATCTGGTTTTGTCTCCATTCCACCTTCAATAACTGCTTTCAGGTATTTGTATTCGATCTCAAATTCTTCGAAAGATAAGTCATCCATGTAAATGATAAAACGGTAGTTTCTGTTCTTGATATGGCTGATAATCGCAGAAAGATATTTAAACTGATGTTTATAAATCTCAATCATACGAAGTCCGTCACCATAATACTGGTTAAGAATTGCCTTGATGCTTGTGGACTTACCTGTACCGGCATCACCATAAAGAAGACAGTTGTTCGCTACTTTACCCTGTACAAATGCTTCTGTGTTATCTACAAGTTTCTTTTTCTGAATCTCATATCCGACCAGATCGTCCAGCATAACGGTATCCATATTGTTGATTGCACGGAATGTAAAGCTTCCCTGCGGTGTATCATCAATCCGGAATGCTTTGTTGAGACCAAACATTCCAACACCGTAGTCTTTATAAAAACCAGTCACTGCATCAAAGAATTCTTTTTCATCCTTTGCCGCCTCCAGTTTTTTGCTTAAAGAGCGGACTTTTTCGCTGACATTTTTGTTGTACATCAGATCCTTTTTATGGATGGCCTTATAATTGGAAATCTGGCTGAAACAGTTGATTCCCAGATCTTTTTCGATTGGTCCGAAATCATAGTCAAACAAATCTTTAAAAATACGGAAATCATTTTCCACCAGTTCATTGACACTTCCATCGCTGGCTCCCACCTTTTCACAGGTCATGCTGAAAGGATTTTCACTCATCATAAGGAAAAATGTCAGATAATTATGCCACAGATTATCATCAAATCCATAATCTGTTGCCACTTTTAAAATCCGTTTTACCTGCGTATTGATATCGCGGACAAGTCCGGTTTTATTATATTCACCGGTCTCATATTTCCCGAATACTTCTCCCATCTGTGCAAGGATTGAATCCTCGTCCAAATCTCCATACATCAGTAACTGTGATATTTCCTGATACATTGTATCTCGCCTCTTTCTTTTCTCTTCCTATTTATTTTACCTATATTACACGAAAAAAGGGACTTTGTAAACCAAAGTCCCCTGTATGCAGCTAAAAAGCTACTGTGATCGTTGTTCCTTTTCCCGGCTCACTTTCCAAATGAAGTACCGCATCATGCAGTTCCACAATATGCTTGACGATAGCAAGTCCCAGTCCCGTACCACCGGTCTGTTTGGATCTGCTTTTATCAACACGGTAAAACCGCTCAAAAATACGTTCCTGCTGGTCTTTTGGAATCCCGATACCATTGTCTGACACAGAAAGCATCGGCTGTCCTTTTTCATAGTACACACGCACGTGCACCTCACCACCTTCATTATTATAACGGATCGCATTCTGACACAGATTTTCCACAAGTTCCGAAATCATGCCCCTATCTGCCCGCAACATACAGGACACGCCTTCATAATACAGCGTTACATTCCGTTTCTGTGCATTCATCTGCAGATTTTTCACACAGGTACCGGCTACCTCATCCAGATCTACCTGTTCAAAACACAGCAGATTATCTTCACCGCTGTCCAGCTCGGAAAGCCGGATGATATCATTGATAAGAGAAAGCAGCCGTGTCGCATTCTGCTGGATTTCCAGTGCAAAGCGGGTCTCCTGCTCCGGATCTACCATATGGTTTTCGATCAGCTCCGCATATCCGGAAATTGCAGTAAGCGGTGTCTTCAGTTCATGGGAAACATTTGCCGTGAAATCCTGCCGTACTTTTGCTGCCATCAGGATATTTTCATGCTGTTTACGAATCGTATTTACAAATGGCACAAGTTCTTTGTATACAGGTTCTTCTATGGTATCTTCCATGTTTTCAGCAAGCCGTTCAATCGGATGCAGCAATTGTTTGGTCAAAAAATGTGCCAGGACAATACAGATGGAAACAATCAGTATCAGTATCAGCATCACAAATGGGGATGCCGCAAGGAACACACTGTAGACACTGCGTGCCTGTGTTGCCACACGGATAACCGTTCCGTTTTCCAGCCGGAGCGCATAATAGTAATTGTCCATCTGCATGGTATCCGACCGCCGGACACTTTCTCCCTCCCCCTGAAACAACGCCTTCTTTACTTCCGGGCGGTTTTTGTGGTTTGGAAGCTGTGAAATATCCAGATCATTATCAAAAAGTACCGTACCATCCTTTGCAATCCAGGTAACACGCAGGTCTTCCCCGACTTCATAATATTCGGAAAGTGAAACATTTGTATTGTCCGGATCATCAAACAATCCCGTGCCGGAAAGCAGTCTTGCATTGATCTGCAGATCCTTGCGCACCTGTCCCTGAAACAGTTTATAATAAATACCGGTCATACAGACCATGGTTACAATCACTGCAATACCTGCAATCAGAATCAGCCGTAAATTGATTCGTTTCTTCATAACAGCTCCTTACTCTATCACATATCCCACATTTCGAACGGTACGGATTTTGCTTCCCGCTTCTCCAAGCTTCTGCCGCAGTGTCTTGATATGCATATCAACGGTACGGGATTCCCCTTCAAATTCCGTTCCCCACACATGACGCATAATCACCTCTCTGGACAATACAACACTCGGATTGGTCATCAGCAGACGAAGCAGTTCATATTCCTTAAACGTCAGTTCCACCGGTTTATCATCCACAAAAACCATGTGGCGCTCATGATCCAGTGTAATGTTTTCTACCTGCAGGACTTTAATATCCTCGGTTTCTGTCCTCCGTAACAGTGCCTTTACTCTTGTAATAAGTTCCATAATGGAAAAAGGCTTCTTAATATAATCATCTGCCCCTTCGTCCAGACCTTTGATCATATCCATTTCTGCGGTCTTTGCCGTCACCATAATGACCGGCAATTTCTTTGTCGCAGGATTTTTCCGCAGTTTACGCACGATATCATACCCGCTCTCATCCGGAAGCATAACATCCAAAATCACCAGATCCGGCATAATATCCTCCAGTTTTTTATAAAATGTAGTTGCCTTTTCAAATGCGCAGACCATGTAATTGCTGTTTTTCAATGCAATTGTCTCAATCTCCCTGATATTTTCATCATCTTCCACGATATAAATCAATGCCATATCTTTTCCCTCTGTCTATCTTTATATATACCTCTGCAACATCAAGCAGGACGGCCATGCCTGCACAAGACCGCCCTCTCACACGTATTCTATCTGTTTCTTATCATAGCATACGACATGTAAAATCCAAAGTATCGTTTATGTAAAATTTATGTAAAGTTCTATCCACTGTCAGGATTCTTTTATTTCTTTTTTATCATTCAATGCAAAGATAACCCATTCTGCAATATTAGTCGCGTGGTCTCCGATTCGTTCAAAATATTTTGCAACCATCAGCATATCCGCCGCCTGCTCGCCTTTTTCCGGATCATGCCGGATCAGTTCAATGATATCTGCCTTATTTTTATCAAACAGGTCATCTACAATATCATCATGCCTGATGACTTCCTGTGCCTTATTCATATCCTTTTCCACATATGCTTCGATGCTGCGGATCAACATAATTACGGTTTCACTCGCCATCTTTTTGATGTCATCCAGATTCAGCACATACGGTTCTTTTGAAAGCATGATTGTGATTTCCGAGATATCTGCTGCATGGTCTCCGATTCGTTCCATATCCGTTACCATCTTCATGGCTGCGGAAATCACACGCAGATCCCTTGCAACCGGTTGTTGCTGCATCAGCAGATTAAAACAGATGTTTTCAATTTTCTTCTGTTCATGATCCACATCAGAATCTGAATTCATGATTTTTTCTGCAAGCTGCGCATTCTGAGCTATCAATGCTTCTATTGCTTTCTGGATGGAATCCTCGATCATGGTTCCCATATACATCATTTCCTGATTGAGCAGTCTAAGCTGCTCGTCGAACTTTGAGCGCATTAACCAAACCTCCCTGTAATATAATCTTCTGTCCGTTTATCCTTCGGATAAGAAAAAATTGTTTTCGTATCGCCAAACTCAACCATTTCTCCTACAAGGAAAAATGCCGTATCATCCGATACACGCACTGCCTGCTGCATATTATGGGTAACAACAACTACCGTGTATTTCTTTTTCAGATCCTCCATCAGTTCTTCAATCTTTGATGTGGAAATCGGATCCAGTGCAGATGTCGGCTCATCCATCAACAGAACCTCAGGCTGTACGGCAAGTGCACGGGCAATACAGATACGCTGCTGCTGTCCACCGGAAAGACCCAGAGCGGATTTCTTTAAACGATCCTTGACCTCATCAAAAATAGCTGCTCCGCGCAGACTTTCTTCAACGATGGCATCCAGTTTTGACTTATCTTTCATTCCATGTACACGCGGACCATATGCAATGTTGTCATAAATACTCATCGGAAACGGGTTCGGCTGCTGAAACACCATGCCAATTCTTTTCCGAAGAACGGTTGTATCTACGCCTTCCGCATAGATATCCTCATCATCCAGTTTCACTTCTCCTGTGATTCTCACGCCATCCACCAGATCATTCATCCGGTTTAATGTTTTTAAGAATGTTGATTTTCCACATCCGGACGGTCCGATAAAAGCGGTCACGCAATTCTCACGAATATTCATGTTTACATCCTTGAGTGCATGGTTTTCACCGTAATACAGGTTCAGATCACGGACAGTAATTTTTGTTCGTTTTTCCATGTTTCTCTCCTCATCTGCAATGGTTTTCTCTCACTGCAATTATCCATTTCTTAGGATTTATGAATATTATAAAGAGAGATTGTAAAATGCACTGGACTGGGAATGTAAAATTTTTGCAAAATCAATGTAATGGATGTAAAGTTTCTTGATACGCCAAATTTGCAGGTTGATGTTTTAAATATAAGATTTCTCTAAGTGACGTAAGAAGGGGGACATTTCTTCCTGTTGATTGAAGAAAATATAATTGAAAGACATACCGTTAAATCAATTAATGATAAGAACCGGTATCTATAGATGAAAAATTAAAGCCTAAGGTGACGTTTTCCCGAAATTTTAATGCTAGAAATCTGGACATGTCACCTATATGGTAAAAATTGCTTCTCCGGATACCGCTTTTTTCATAAAAGTGGTACCTGAAGAAGCAATTTTTGATCTATAGAGACTTTCCGGTATCTAAATATTAAATTTTCGGTATATAGGTACCACGATGGTATCTTTTACATGAATTTTATCGGCATAGAGACCACGATGATATCTTTCCGATAAATTTACCGATCCATCTTTTCCACAAACATGAGCAGAAAACTGATCAGAAGCAGTCCGCTCGATACCCAGATCATATGATATCCAAACCGGATAGAGAGATTTCCTCCAATACCAGCCCCGAGTCCGAAAAATAAAATAATGCCAAAATAATACAGTGCCTTTTTTAATTTTTCTGTGTCATGGGTCTGCAGATAACCGGTAAATGCTTCTGTTCCGCTACGAAGATTTCCGATGCACATTGTGCTTGCATAAGAATATCCGCTTACTTTCCGGAACGTCTGTACCTGCATTGCACATGCAAACGATACCAGCACGGTAGCCAGCAGATCCAGGTGTTTTGGCATGAATCCAACAAAAACCAGAATCGCAATTTCCATCAAAAGCACACCCTGCCGCCAGTGCAGTTTCTTAGCATATTTAAAGATCACATGAATCTTCTCTGCAAAGAAAACGCCCGATGCAAATGCCAGAAGCGGTAATAAGTATCGTAACACATCCAGCCATTCTCCCATCATCAGGTGCGTACTCATCAAAACAATATTTCCCGTCTGTGCATTGGAAAATACTTCCTCACGCGTAAAATATGTATACGCATCCTGAAAGCCTCCGGACAGTGCCAAAAACACACTTGTGACAAATGCTTCCGACATTTGGACGTCCGCATTTGTCTTAGGATTTCCTAGTTTCATCACTTCACATCCTTCTTTTTAATATATAAACTCTATATATTATAGTGTGCTTTTATACAAAATTCAACCTAAATTATAAGAATGACCGCATATGAATGCTTAATTCTTCTTCCTGTTTTATCAATTTCTTTGCAATATCCTTTGTTTCCTCATCTGCAGCCTGATACTGGTTCAGATAACGGCTTAAAGATTTTACTCCCATGTTACAGCCGTCCGTTATCAGATCTGCGATCGTTGCATCCGATTCATCCATGGCAAGTTTTACATTTGTTTTCATCCAGGACATTCCCTGTGCCATCGGATTTGGATCTTTTCCCGTATCGTGACATTGTTCGAGTTTATTCTGAATTTCTTCTTTCAGTTTTTCATGCCCTTCTTTACATGCTTCCAGTAGTTTTTTTAATTTTTCATTGGTGGTTTTTTCGAGGACCTCCCCGATGGCTGCCGTTCCCATCTTGATTCCCGCGTCGCATTCTCTCAATAATTTTATAGTATCCGGTTCCGTCATTTCTTCCTCCTTTATGAAATTGGTTTATTACGGTTTCCGTAATGATTGTCATTCATAAGTATTCCCGGATTTTCTGTTAAATATTTTCAGGCACCTTTTCTTACTATAAATTTCTCATTATATGCTGTTACGGCTTTCAGCCATTCGTTTGCTGCTTTTTTGTCACCGCTTGACTGGGCGAGGGCGTAACCGCTTACTAACAGGTCAAGGTAATGCGTGTTGTACTCATCATTCAGGACACGTTTTTTGACCTCGTCCATTTCCCTGGTGGCACCCGGGGCAAGTACCCTTTTAAAACGGGAATTGCCCTGGTAAATACTCCGGAGTACCTGGGACCCGATCATGTTTTTGTTTGCGATATCCCTTTGCCCCTTCTGGGTACCGTAGTATCTTCGATCTCCAGCCATTACTGCTAGTTTTAACTGATCTCTTTCATGATCTCCTTTTGGTGGTCTTTGGTAAACTCGCTTAATTCGTAAGACCGGATTCTTTGATTTGCAAATACGGGAACTGCAAATCCGTTTTTAACCAGAACAGCCAGCCTGTTAATGACTGTCTTATTACTTACCGACAATTCTCTGCTGACCTCAATCGGAGTAAACTCTCCCCGATAGTTTCTAATCAGAAATTGCAACAGTTCTTTTTCTTTCCCCTTCAAGAACGATAAACTTCCGGCAATGTCTTCCTCTTCGGAAGCAAGCTGTAAATCGCAGACCTTTCCGGAATAGAGTTTTACCATCCGCAGGAAATAATTAATCCAGATCTCAGGATGTGGCGGGTTTTCTCTTCCAGAATAATACAATGCAGGAAGCCCCATCTGGATAGATTCGTAATATTCATCAATATCGTATGCAAAATACTCCTCCAGAGATCCAATTCCATTAAAACCGTAGCCGTTCAAGTCCATAATATAACCGGATAACAGTCTTGCAGTTCTTCCATTGCCATCTTCAAACGGATGAATTGTCACTAATTGGTAATGTACAACAGCTGCTACTATCAGAGGGTGGTCATCCGTTGTATTTACATATTCCACCAATTCATCCAGCAGCTCCGGTATGTCGCAATATTCCGGTGGAATATAATCAGGATTTCCCGTCTTGGAATCATATACAGCAAACAGCACTCCGGGAGGCATGGGTCCCCTGAGTCCGATTTTCTCCTTAGAAGCGCCCTTTTCCACCAATTTCTGCACATCCAAAATAAGCTTTTGGGAAAACTTTTCCTTTTTGCTCACCTTTTCCTCCAGAAAATTCAAAGCAAGGAAATAATTCCGTACTTCCTGCTCCGGTTTCAGATAATGCTTTCTTTCATCGCGCTCGATTACTTCATCCACCTGTTTTTCCGACAACGGATTGCCTTCAATTTTGTTTGAAGCGTAAGAACTTTTTTTCTTTGAATTTTTACGCAGCCTGTTCATAACTGGTTTGGACAACTTCACGGATGATACCTTGTATCTGTTGTGCTCGATCTCTGTGATATAACTTAAAATCTCGTTTGTTAAAGTCACCTTCATCATATAGAAAAATCCTTCCTTTCAAATATTATTATACCCAAATGGAAGACTTTTTTCCATTAAAATTCCACTATTGTTTCACTATTTTTCACTATTTTTACACTATTTTTCATTAACCACATGTGCATACCCACCCCAGCTTCCTGCCATCAGAACACGGGTAGCTGGCGGGGCGCGAACCTCGCTATTCTTGAATTGGATTCCGGGGAAAAGATCGCGGTGAAACCATCTGAGATTAAGATTTTGGAAGAATAGCATTTGAAGGGAATATGACAAGGAATTTTGTTTCTTGTCTTCCCATTCAATTTTTGGTACAATAAGTTTGTAATCGAACAGAAGTACGGATGCGATTTTCCGATTGTTGACTGCCCTCTAGTATTACGAAAGAGAGGGTGATGCCCTATGAGTACATCAGAAGTATTAACTTTGCTGCTTGTAGTCTTCGCGGCACTGTCTTACATAGACAACCATAACAATAAAAAGAAATAGCATCCTCTACCCTCGCAAAGTTTAGGATGCTATTTCTTTATGAAATATAATTAACTGAGGGCAAATCGGAAATCTCTTCCGATCAGCTTCTAACTAGATTATAACGGAAGGCGCTTGAGAAATCAAGTGCCTTTCGCTCAATAAGGACTTCCTGATTCCTTACGCAGAATACAGCTTCCCGATTTCTTGCCGCCACTCTTACGGTATCTCCGGAATTTTCTCTTCATCTTCTGCAAAGGCAAGCGCCTGCAGGATATCCGACAATCCAATAAAAAACTTTCCCTTCTTGTCCCCGGCAACCGCAAAGGTATGCTCATCCTTCTGCAAGGAGAATCCGTCCAGGAATGCCTTTTCCAATGCTTCTTCTTTTCTGTTCATATGCTTTCCTTATATTTCCGGCACTAACTTATACGCCAGCTCTTGCAATCCCGGTTTCACAACTTTCTTTTCTGATGCCGTCAGATTTGGATACCGGTATTCGTTAATGTCTTGTTTCTGAACAATCCTCGTCTTATCTTTCTGAAATACTTTTCCATCTGGTCCAACCTGCCTGTCTTTTCTGTCTCTTGTTGATAATCTGACTGCGATTGTTACCTTTACGCTATCATCTTTGAAGTAATATTTTTGCTCGTGCTCCACAAAATCCAGCCGAAGATCCATCCATTTTCCTGTCTTTTCAACACACAGATACAGGATTTCCTTCCTTTCTTTGGAAATAACAGGGAAAAGGCTGAGATCTTTTCTTTCGCGAAGAAATTCATGCAGCCAGCTTTCCTTTCTGACACGGACATGCCAGAGCGAAATATATTTTCCTGAAAAATACAAAAGCATCCATGGGATATTGTACAACGTTTCTCTGCAATACATATAGGCTTCTGAATCCAGATATCTCCGCAACATGCATTCAACCTCTTTTTTGGCAGCAGAAGTCCCAAATCCTGGCTCAGAATATATACTGCAGACAAAATATTTTCCCGAATACTATTGTATATCTCCCGATTGATTGGCTGCATATGCTCATATCTGTCTGCTTTCCGTGGTGTCTGTCTCCCTGTATACGCCGGACAATAAGAAAACGTACGCTCATTGTAAGAAAACTGCTTTACACTTTTCCTTATATGCGATCTCTCAAATGCAAACGAAGTATCTTTCCCATGAAAATAACAGAATAACAAGATTTAGAAATTTTTTTAATTTTTTTCCAAAATTCTTTGACGATTTTTGAAATGGCGCAATATGTATATTGTAAAGACAAACATGTACCATACAAGTGGTACATGGATTGAAATTTACACAGCATAATCACCGAGAATGCTGGGAAGCTTACAGAAGTATAACCTTCTTTTCTCCTGCTTTTCCTCATTGAATAGAGCATGGAGATTTTACATTACACTTCTGAAATGCCAAAAAGGAAGAATTAGAAAAATATAAAATTCACCAAAATCTTTTGACATTCTTATAAATGGCAACATATGTAAAATGAAGCCAAAAGGAAAGAATGGTATTCAATATGTTTTTTGGCATGCTTCTTAATAATTTTAAAAAGAAAGGAGGCGATAACATGATTACATATTCAACCTTATTTGAGTTTTGTAAATTAATTGTTGCTATTATCAGTTTAATTTTCCAGATCTTTAACCATAAAAAATAACCCAATAGAGTGATACTATTTTACTTTATTAAATAATAAAATTAATAGAGAACAAATCAGAAATCACTTTCCATCAGTTTCTAAGTAATTTAGAATGAAAGGCACCTGAGAAATCAAGTGCCTTTCGTTTTATTGTGGGATAATCAGTTTTCTAAGAAACCCGTAAAACAGCCATTGACTGATTTCACAGAGAAATTTATAATCCAAGAAAAAAGCAATTACAAAAAGGAGAATGTGCATATGACATATACGGTTGGACAAATGGCAAAAATGCTTGGGCTTGCGGGTTCCACGCTACGATATTACGATAAAGAAGGCCTTCTTCCCTTTGTGGAACGTTCTTCCGGCGGTATCCGGATGTTTCGGGAGAAAGACTACGAATGGCTGCAGATCATCGAATGTCTGAAAAAAGCAGGAATGTCAATCAAAGATATCAAAAAATACATTGTCCTTCTGCAACAGGGAGATTCCACAATTCAGGAACGTTTAGAGTTATTCCAGCACCAGCGCACCGTCCTGCTGGAGCAGATGGCTTCCCTGCAGCAGACACTTAATACCCTGGATTATAAATGCTGGTATTACGAAACCGCATTAAAAGCCGGCACCACCGATGTACTGCAAAACATGCCTATAGAAGATATTCCGGAACAGTTTCAGGAGGTGCGGCAGAACCTGACGCATGTTCCCATGCCTACCAGCGCATAGCTTTTCAAAAATACGCAAAAATCCTTCGGAAGCGGTTTTCCGAAGGATTTCTATATATATATTTATTTATCTGCGGTTGACATCAAATTTCTTTGCCAGTGCTTTGGTAAGCAGGTTAATGCCAAGAACAATCATCAGCAGAACCACAGCAATACCGAATGCCACTCCGAATTCCCCCTTGGTCGCGCTCAGGTAAAGCTGAATGGTAAGTGTTCCTGCCGGCATTTTCGCCTTTGTAAACAGATCGGCAAAGCTCTTCGGGAGGAGACCCGAGCTTCCCGCCGTAAACAACAGGGCTGCTGACTCACCGACAATTCGTCCGATGGCAAGAATAACACCGGTGATGATTCCCGGCATCGCTGACGGCAGTAAAATAGTCCTTATCATATGCCACTTTCCGGCTCCCAGACCGATGGCACCGCTGCGGTAACTGTCCGGAACTGTTTTTAATGCTTCCTGTGTATTACGTGTAATCAGTGGAAGCACCATCAGCGTCAGGGTAAAGGAACCCGTCAGGATCGAATACTTCAAATGAAGTGTCTGTCCGAAAAACATCATACCAAACAGACCAAAGATAATGGACGGAATACCTGCCAGCGTCTCGGTTGCGAACTCAATCATGCTGACCAGTTTTCCCGGTTTTGCGTATTCATTCAGATAAACCGCTGCACCAACACCGATGGGAGTAGCAATCAGCATGGTTACAATTATGATATAAAGCGTATTTACAATATTTCCCGCAATACCGGTTGTTCCTTTTAACACCGAAGTGACACTGGTAAGGAATTCCCAGTTGACGCTCCGGATACCTTTGACAAATACATACACAATGATTCCGAGAAGCAGCGCAACGGAAAGAATTGCACACACATAGATGGCAACATAAGTAAAGAAATCCGCCGGATGTCTGGTTTTCGTACGAATACTTGTATTACTTCCTGTCATTTTTCAACGGCTCCTTTCTTCTCGACCTGTGCAAGCACCAGATTGATAATCATTATAAAGATAAACAGTACCAATCCTACCGTAAAGAGCACTTCCCGGTGAAGTCCTTCCGCATAACTCATCTCACTGACAATCTGTGTGGTCAGGAAACGTACCGAGTTGAATGGAAGCGGCAGATTTACCGAACCTCCGGCAACCATATTGATTGCCATGGCTTCTCCGAGCGCACGGCCGATACCAAGAACCACACCTGTCATAATACCGGATCTTGCTGCCGGAATCATAACTTTAAATATCGTCTGGATATGTGTTGCTCCGAGGGCAAGCGAAGCGGATTTTAAATGTCCCGGTACCACACGGATGGATGAAACACTGATATTGATTACCGTAGGCAAAATCATGATTGCCAGTACAATAATCGCAGAAAGCAGATTGGAACCACCGGTAAACTGATGGGTTGTACTTCCCGCAAACACCCGTTTTTCCAGGCGGTACATCAATGGATTTAAAACCATAAGTCCAAGCAGTCCATATATTACAGACGGAATTGCTGCCAGCAGCTCTACCGCCGGCTGTACAATCGCTGCCAGCTTTTTATTGGAAACCTCTGTGATAAATACCGCTGTCAGAATTCCAATCGGTACACCGATCAGAATTGCCACTGCAGTACCTACAATAGAAGTCAGAATAATGTACAAAATACCATAAAATGGTGTTGCTGCTGTCGGCTGCCATACAGTTCCAAATAACAGGTCAATCACCCCGACCTTTGCCAGTGCCGGGGTGCCCTTTGCAAACATATAAACCGTTATGGAAAGAACTGCTACGATGGCAACGGCTGCGCATATAAGAAATATTACTTTTGCAATCGTTTCCACGATGTGCTTTGTTGCTTTGCCGCCTGTCATATCTTTATCCTCGTTTGCCTGTTTACGTGTTTCTTAATTTACATTATTTGCTGTTTGGGATGATCAGTCCTACAGACTTGATAACATTCTGTCCGTCTGCAGAGTTGATAAAGTCGAAATATGCCTGTACCTGCTTACTCTGCTCAGAAATCTCACCCTTGGTAGCCATTACGAACGGTCTCTGTAATACATAGTCTCCTGCAAGAATATTGTCTTCTGTCGGCTCTACAGAGTTGATCTTTAATCCATTTACGGTGTCATCCAGCACATCTAAAGATACATATCCAACTGCTCCCGGAGTTGCTGCAACCTTTGCTAAAACAGCACCTGTAGAATCAAGTTCCTGTGCATATTTGCAGGAATCCTTTACATCCATCAGTTCCTCAAATGCATCTCTTGTACCAGATCCTGCCTCACGGCCGATGACTACAATCTGCTCATCCGGTCCGCCGAGATCTTTCCAGTTTGTAATCTCTCCGGTATATACTTTTGCAAGATCTTCAGACTTAATATCTGTGATTGTGTTTGCTGTATCTGTAATAACTGCGATACCATCAATTGCCATAATGTTCTCTACGATACCCTGGCTTTTCTCATCGTCAGAAAGAGCACGGGAAGCATCTCCGATATCAACGCTGCCGGCTGTAAGAGACTCGATTCCTGCACTGGATCCGGTAAACTCTGCGGTTGCGGAAACATTCGGATATTTCTCCATGAATGCTTCATTCATGGCATTTGCAAGCTTCTCCATGGAAGTACTTCCGGCCAGTGTAACGGTTCCACTCAGATCCGATCCATCTGTTGTATCTGCATTTGCAGTTGTATCAGATGCCGTTGTATCTGTATTTGCATCAGCACTTGCATCACTGCTGTCAGAACCACATCCCATCACACCTGCAGCGACCATTGTTGTTGCTGTCAGTAAAGCCATCATTTTTACAAGTTTGTTTTTCATGATTTTCTCCTCTTTCTTTCATGTTGTTCCTCATTACAGTTGTTATCTTATCGGGTCCGTGTAAAATGCATAACCAGACTAATGTAAATTAAATGTAAAAAGTATGTTGTCCTGTAAAACGACAAAACTTACGAATGTTTTAAGTTTATTTAAGGTTCCCGTCTTATCTTCTATGTATAAAGATGTTACCGTAGTCTACGCCATTGTAACCGCACACAAAGGGAAAATTTCTGCCAAAAGTGAAGATGGAAATTCCCTGACTTTTTCCATTCTTCTCAATTAAACATCCCATGTTTCCACAAAAAAGAGAAGAAGATTCTTACATAGCATGCAGAATCTTCTTCTCTTTTTCATTGGATCTTTATAAGTTATTTCAAAAATCCGAAATTGCTGACTATAGCAGCTTCCTTTGCCTTTCCATTGCAGACGTTAACAAAACTGATGATACGGACAACCAGTAAAATGATAAAACATACGGCTGCTGCAATCGGAACGACAACGGTCCAGCAGAACACTACAGTAATCAGTCCCAGCAGAACTTCAGACACAAGTATCCTGATTCCCTCACGCACATGAAATCCGACATAAGGAGAATCCTTCGCCACAAGAAGTGCCACGATAGTTCCCAAAATTCCCAGAAGATATGGAAGCATTGCAAACAGTTTGTGCTCCGCAATATCTTTTCCGTCAAATTCTGTGGAATGATCCTTAGGATCTACATAAGGCTGCCCGTACGGCATACCATTGTTCATCTGTGGATTGCCATAATACGCTCCGTTGTTTCCCTGTGGATTTCCGTAGCCGTATGGCGTCCCCTGCGAATTCTGATTTTCCTGTGTTCCTGTATGTAAGCTGGCTCCGCATCTGGTGCAGAATGTACTGTCATCCGGCATTTCACTGCCGCACTTCGGACATATCATATAAAATTCCTCCTCTTCGTTTGAAATGAACTCTGCGAACATCTCCGCGCTTTTTATTTTATATAAGTTTATGTTGCAAGTCAATTTAGATTCTCTTAAGTTTTCCTTTTCTTTCTTCATAAATTGTTTTCAGAACAGACACTACCACAATCTGATACCCCGGATGCTGCTTTCCTATACCCCTGCCAAATCCTATAATTCCGTTGTAATCAGTTGTCCAAAGCTCACCAGCGGAGAAACGTACACGCTCCTTGCCGGTGATACCACCACAACGGTTACATTGGATTCCCTTGTAAAATCGGTAAAAAAATAAAGTGTGCGTTTACCGCACACTTTCGCGCCCTTGCGGAGACACAGCATCATCTTTGACTCCGCAGGGCGCGCATCTTTGCAGGCTGACCTGCTTTAATTGCCAAGTTCCAGCATGGTATCAATACAGCGTTTTGCTTTTATACGCACTTCTTCGTCCAACTTGATTTCCTCTCCGCCGGTGCCCTTTACACACTGGTATACATCTCCGAGTGTGGTCAGTTTCATATTGTGGCAGACACAGTCTCTTGATAATGGATAAAACTGCTTGTCCGGACATGCAAACTGCAGATGCTGCACGATACTGTTCTCGGTTCCGATAATGAATTCCTTTGCATCACTTTTCTTTGCATAATCCATGATTCCGGTTGTACTTCCCCGATAATCCGCCAGCCCGGAAACCTCCGGCAGACATTCCGGATGTACCAGAAGAAGTGCGTCCGGATGTGCCTTTCGTGCTTTTTCCACATCCCGTTTCGACATGCGGACATGCGTTGGACATCCCCCCTGCAGCAGTTTGATATTTTTCTCCGGCACCTGATCAGCCACCCATTTTCCCAGATTGCAGTCCGGGATAAACAAAATATTTTTATTCTCTATATTCTTTACAATCTGAACTGCCGATGAGGAAGTTACACAGACATCACAAATCGTTTTTAACTCGGAAGTCGTATTAATATACGCTACCACGGTATAATCCGGATACATCTTTTTCACCCCGGAAATCAGTTCCACATCCATCTGCTCTGCCATCGGACATCCCGCATTGCTGTTGGATAACAATACCCTTTTCTGTGGGGACAGAATCTTGACCGTCTCTGCCATAAAACGGACTCCGCACATCAGCACAGTGCTCTGCGCTGCCTTGGCAGCCTGCACGCTCAGCCCATAGGAATCCCCTACATAATCAGCCACCTCCCAGATATCATGACTCTGATATGCATGTGCCAGAATACAGATATCCTTTTCTTTCTTCAGGCGGATGATCTCGTCCTGCAGTTCTCTTGTCGTTAACATAAAATACTCCTTTTCACGAAATACCCTTCTATACAGACATTTCTTGTTACATTCAACATATTACATAGAGTATACTCACATGCCTGTCAGGTGTCAAGACACAAAAGGGTTAAAACCACGGAAGCCTGTGAAACGGGATGATAAGGATTTCCTTCGACTTCATGTCATCCGTTGTAATGTAGGTATGCTTCCAATATCGCGCATCCAGGGAAATTTCCCGGTTATCCCCCAACATGAAATAAGAGCCCTCCGGAACGGTAAAGGTTTTATCTTCTTCTCCACAATCCGTTTCGACAGTGTCATCCAGATAAGCCGATTCATCCAGCGGTTCCCCATTGATGTATACTTTTCCTCCGACAAAAGAAACCGTCTCCCCCGGAAGTCCGATCACACGTTTGACCATGGTTTCATTTTCATCTTTCTGATAAAACATGACAATATCGCCGCGTTGTGGTTTTTCTTCCTCATATGCATGACGGTCTCCGATGAGCCAGTCATGAACCATCAGTGTCGGTTCCATACTCTCAGATGGCACCCGCCCGATCATCAAAAAACAACGGAATGTGATAATAATGGCAAGAAGAACTGCTATGTAAATCACCCACCCCACGATATCTTTTCGTTTTTGTTTTGTCTGTTCGTCCATAGATTCCTCCCTGTATGTTTTTCATTTGGAATTAATCATATCATACCAGAGGCAAAGATGTATAAATTTTTTTAAGATTGTAAGTAACGTGAAAAATTTATGCAATTACTGTAAATCTCTGTGGATATTTTCGGTTGTGAGAACCCCGGGGTTTATGTTAAGATGGGGGTGTCTGTTATAGAAAGGAGAAACAGATTTCGAAAAGTTAAAAACTTTAGCGCCATGTACCCTGTGATACAGCTTTCCTGCACCACAAGGGTTAACGAGGATTCAGGTGATCGAAGATTCGGCGGATGCCTGAACGCAGAAAGGGGCTGCGCATACGAATTACAAACAGGATGGTAACATCCGAACAAAGGATTCGTACCCCGATGGAGCCAATTGCATGAGAATTTGCTTACGCGAAGCAATTGGCATAGGTGATAACACTTACGTGTTACCACATAATGCACAATGAAAAATATTCTGATGAACGAAAACAATATCGGGATCATAAAATTATATGAGAAAAAGGAGATTTCAATTATGTGTGGAATTATTGGATTTACAGGTAAATTAAAAGCTCAGGATGTCTTATTGACAGGACTTGCAAGTCTCGAATACCGTGGATATGACAGTGCGGGAATTGCGTACTTTAAAGATACCGGAAAAATTTCACTTCGGAAAACTGTCGGAAAAGTAAAAGATCTTCGTGCAATCTGCGATGATGATAACAATTCTACGTGTGGAATCGGCCACACCCGCTGGGCAACCCATGGTGGCGTTACCAATGCCAATGCACACCCTCATAAGGTCGGACAGGTTGCATTGATCCACAATGGTATCATCGAGAACTATCATGATCTCGCCACCAAATATGATCTGACGGATGAACTGATTTCCGAGACGGATACCGAAGTTGCCGCCGCATTGATCAATAAACTCTACGAAGGAGATCCAAAAGAAGCTCTGCGCAAAGCAGTAGCCGAAATTGAAGGTTCCTTTGCCTTCTGCGTTCTGTTCAAGGATCATCCGGGTGAAATTTATGCGGTAAGAAATGTCAGCCCTATGGTTGCAACATACTGTGATGACGGTGCTTTTATTGCATCCGATCTGACTGCTTTTATCGCATACAACAAGCGTTATTTCATCGTGCCGGAATATCATATTTTAACTATGACTGCGGACGGCATTACGTTAGAAGATTTAGACGGTCATTCCGTAGAACCGGAATATATGGAAGTAAACTGGGATGTTACCGCAGCCCAGAAAGATGGTTATCCGCATTTCATGATCAAAGAAATTCATGAACAGCCGGCTGCCATCACAAGAACCATTACCCCACGTATCAAAGATATGCTCCCGGATTTTTCGGAAGATGCCATTGCGGATTCCTTCTTTGAAAATGTAAGCGACATTACAATCGTTGCCTGTGGTACTGCAATGTACGCGGGAATGGTAGGAAAAACCATGATCCAGAACCGCCTGCATATTCCGGTTACCGTGGCAATCGCATCGGAGTTCCGCTATGAAGAACCGGTAATCAATGAAAAATCCATGGTGATCGTTGTATCCCAGTCCGGAGAAACCATTGATACTTTGGAAGCTCTTCGCCTTGCAAATAAATATACAAAGAAAACACTGTCCATTGTAAATGTAAAAGGCTCCAGCATTGCACGTGAAAGCAGCTATGTATTATATACACATGCCGGTCCGGAAATCGCTGTTGCAAGTACAAAAGCATACACCGTTCAGGTTGCTTCTTTTTACCTGCTTGCATGCAAACTTGCCATGAAACAGCAAAAGATTTCTGTCGAAGAAGCACGTACATTTATTGGAACACTGCAGGAAATTCCAAATTACATCGAGGAAGTTCTTGCACAGGCTCCTGATATTGAACAGCTGACCAAACGCATGATCAATGCCAACAACGCGTTCTTTATCGGCCGTGGACTCGATTATACCCTTTGCATGGAAGGTGCTTTGAAATTAAAGGAAATTTCTTATATTCATGCCGAAGCCTATGCTGCCGGTGAATTAAAACACGGAACCATTGCTCTGGTCAGTGAAGGGGTTCCTGTCATTGCCGCTGCTACCCAGAAACATGTATACAGCAAAGTTATTTCCAATATCCGGGAAGTAAAAGCCCGTGGTGCTTATGTCATTCTTTTGTCCAAAGACAAAGAAATCACAGATCCTTCTATCTGTGATGTACACATCAATCTTCCGGATGTATCCGACGAATTTACGATTTTTGAATCTGTTGTAATTTTCCAGCTGATTGCATATTACACATCCGTTGGAAAAGGCTTAAATCCGGATCAGCCACGTAACCTGGCAAAATCTGTAACGGTAGAATAAAAAAACTGTCGCGCGAAAATTCGTGCGACAGTTTTTTTGACATAGAGCCTTTCTAAAACTTTTGAAGGCAAAAAAAGAACCCCAGAAACTCTCTAAAAGCCTCTGAGGTTGCCCCTGCCAAGGATTCTCTCACCCATGTACCGGAATCCTTGTATCGTCGGCGCGACAGGATTTGAACCTGCGACCTCTGCGTCCCGAACGCAGCGCTCTACCAAGCTGAGCCACGCGCCGTTTCAACTGCCCAATTATAGTAACACATTCTCCGGTGTTTGTCTAGTGAATTTTTTTAATTTATGGTACAATACAAAAAAAGAATGGAGAAGAACAATGAAACATACTGCTTTGATTACTGGTGCATCCCGTGGAATCGGTGCAGCCCTGGCATGTCGATTTGCCGCTGAAGGCTATCATCTGGCTCTTTGCTGCCATAACTCTTATGAAACGCTGCAGGCACTTGCCACAAAACTTGAAACAACCTGCTCCATACAGGTGCTTTGCTTCCGTGGTGATGTAGGAGACTATACTTTTATCTGTGACATGGTGCAAAAAACACTGGATACCTTCGGCCAGATTGATGTGTTAATCAACAATGCCGGCATCTCTTATATCGGTCTGCTCACCGACATGGATATTACCGACTGGAACCGGATTGTTGCGACAAACCTCACATCCGTCTTTTCCACCTGCAGACAGGTCATCCCCTCCATGGTTCATGCCAAATCCGGACATATCATCAATATTTCTTCTGTATGGGGAAATGTCGGAGCTTCCTGCGAAGTTGCCTATTCTGCATGCAAAGGCGGGATCAATTCCCTTACACGCGCTTTGGGCAAAGAACTTGCCCCTAGCAATATCCAGGTAAATGCCATCGCCTGTGGGGTAATCGATACGGATATGAACCGTTGTTTCTCCGAGGAAGAACGCTCTGCACTCATCGAAGAAATTCCTGCCGGCCGTATGGGATCCCCGGAAGAAGTTGCTTCACTGGCATATTCTCTTGCCACAGCAAGCAGTTACCTGAATGGACAGATTCTCACCTTAGACGGTGGATGGATTTAATTTCTTATCTCTTTGGAAATCTTTTTCCATTTATTTAAGAATTAAAACGCAATACGCGTTTTCTCTGTTTTTTATATCAACTTTCTATAAAATCATTTGTATGAAAACGAATGATAAAAATAAATACAAAGATTTTGGTGACCGTCTGAGTCTGATTATGTATAAACAAAATATTTCCAATATCCAGCTGGCAAATGCAATGTTTGTTTCGCCGTCCACGATCAGCGGATACCGTACCGGTCGTCGTTCTCCGACCGTTGCGGATCTTGCAGCCATCGTGCAGATTCTGAATGTTTCTGCAGATTACCTCATCGGAACCAGTGAAATTACAACCAGACCCGATACCACCGAAAAAAAGAGTTGAGCACGCCCTGTTTCCAGAGCGGTGCTCAACTCTTTTTTATAAATCATGTTCTGCCAGTAAAATTACCGTAGAACGTTCCGGAACACGCACACGTGTCTGATCTCCCTGTGTCTGGGCTTCAAAATCTGCCCCATCCTGGTATTCACAGAAAGTATTTACTACAAGTTTCCAATGATAAGACTCCGGCAACGAAGGCAGGCGCATCTCCAAAGGCTCCCAATACGCATTCATTCCGTAAAAGATCATATCATCATCCGTATCATCGGCATTTCTTCCCGCATACATGATTCCAATTAAATGTGTATTATAGTCCGTATAATTCCGGTTCGGCTCTCCGTTATGGATACTTACGGAAGGTAACCCGCAGACTGCCGGCTTTGTATCCCTTCGCAGAATCGGATGCTTTGCACGGAAATGGATCATAAAACGGGCAAAATCATGAATCTCCTGAAATTCTTCCAGTCTGTTCCAGTCCAGCCAGGAAATAATATTATCCTGGCAGTATGCGTTGTTATTTCCATACTGCGTATTACAAAATTCATCCCCTGCAAAAAACATAGCCGGTCCACGGCTGCATAACAACGCGGCAAATGCATTCTTCACGAGTCTGCGTCGCAGGCTCATAACCGCCGGATCATCCGTCTCACCTTCCACCCCGCAGTTCCAGCTCAGGCCGTTGTTATCCCCGTCCGTATTGTTCCATCCGTTTTTCTCATTATGCTTTTCATTATATGAATACAGATCATACAACGTGAACCCATCATGACAGGTCAGAAAATTGACGGATGCACTATATCCGCGGCTTGCCGGATCATACATGTCGGAAGATCCGGTGATACGTGTAATTGCACGCCCTGCGACGCCACTGTCGCCCTTTAAAAAGCTTCTCATATCATCACGGTATCTTCCGTTCCATTCGGCCCAGCGGTTCCAGGACGGGAAACTTCCAACCTGATACAAGCCACCCGCATCCCAGGCTTCTGCGATCAGCTTCATATCCCCTAGAATAGAGTCAAATGCAAGGGCTTCCAGAATCGGCGGATTCTCCATCGGTGCACCATTCTGATCTCTTCCCAGAATCGATGCCAGGTCAAACCGGAATCCATCCACACGGTACTCTACTGCCCAGTGCCGCAGACAATCCGTAATAAACCTCCGTACCACCGGATGGTTGCAGTTTAAGACATTGCCACAGCCGCTGAAATTATAATAATATCCATCCGGTGTAAGCATATAATAAATATTATTATCAATCCCCTTAAAGCAAAAACATGGACCGTTTTCATTTCCCTCTGCCGTATGGTTGAATACCACATCAAGAATGACTTCAATTCCATTTTCTTTCAGTTCGCGGATCAGACGCTTTAATTCATCACCCTCATGATTATGCTCCTGATGAAATGCATAACTTGTATTCGGGGCAAAAAAGGAAACCGTATTATAGCCCCAGTAATTGTACAACTGCACGCCATCCACCACACGGGCACTTTCCATTTCATCAAATTCAAAAATCGGCATGAGTTCTACCGCATTGATTCCCAGATCTTTCAAATACGGAATTTTCTGTCGCAGACCTTCAAATGTTCCCCCACCTTTTACACCGGAGGACGCATCTTTGGTAAATCCCCTGACATGCATCTCATAGATCACCAGATCTTCAAATTTGTAATTCAGATTCCGATACCGCCCCCAGTCAAAATCACTTTGCACCACACGGGCTTTATAGACAAAATCCTTTCCGCCTTCCGGTTTTTCTCCCCAGTTTCTCTGACCGGTAACAGCTTTCGCATATGGATCAAGAAGCGTATGTTTTCTGTTAAACAGTAACCCTCTCGCCTGATCGGCAGGACCGTCCATCTGATAGGCATACTCAAAATCCTCTGCTTTTAAGCCAAAAACAAGGATAGAATACGTATTTCCAATTTTATAACTTTCCGGAATGCGGATTCTTGCATACGGTTCCTGTGCCGCCGGCCGGAATAACAGCAGGACACAGCTCGTAGCTCCATGGGAGCTTACGGTAAAACTTACCCCTTCCTCTGTCTGATATGCACCATTCATCTGATAAAATCCCGGACGTACATCAAATCCACCGATATTATCGAGTGGATGAATGACTTCCCCGAGACTTTCCATTTCTTCGTCTATCGGCCAGCTTTTCTGTTTTGACGGATAATTCCAAAAACTTGCATTCATGTGCTGATTCCTCTTATCATTATTATTTACTTGCCACATAAAATTATATTATCCCCCTACTCTTCCCTGATGATTACCCTGCCATTTGCGTCAAATCCGATTTTACTGTACTTTTCCGAATACTCATTCATATGATCAATAATCGTCTGTTTTCTGTCGCCTTTTGCTATGGCAGGCTGAAAATTATTTCTTTCTGATGTGGAAGAAATGCTGCATGGTATCATATCGGCTGATATATCTGTCTGCAGTACCCCATCCACAAAGGTAAAGGTCTGTTCATAGATCGCCGTATCTTTGTCTTTTGGATTCCTGTTCCCCCCAAAGCAGAAATTTCCAAGACTGTAGCAGATCATTTTTCCGTTGTATAATTCCATTCCCTGCAATACATGAGGATGTGTACCGACCAGCAGATCTGCTCCCCAGTCAATCACCTGGTGTGCCAGCTTCTGCTGATAATCATTCGGATAATGATCCCCCTCTATCCCCCAGTGGCAACAGGCAATTACCAGATCCGCTCCTTCTTCCCGAAGTTTAGCAATCCCATCCCGGATATAATTGGCATGTGTTTCATCAGCGGACAGCTGGCTTGCGGAGACAATTCCGATTTTGATACCATCCTTCGTGGTATAGGTATCCACATGATCATTGAATCCGAAGATAATCCCTGCTTTATTTAACACTTCTCTGGTATCATCAAGTCCCTGCTGCCCATAATCAAACGTATGATTATTTCCCAGACTTGCCCCCTCCACAGAACTGTCTGTCATAATACCAACATACTCCGGTTTTCCTTTTAAGTTCCACGTTTTTTCCACACGCTCGGTCGCATTTGACAACACACATTCCAGATTGATCAGTGTAAAATCATCCTGCTCAAAAATACTTCTGATATTTTTAAAAAAATAATCCTGCCCGTATTTATCATAGTATTCATGAAAGGAACCTGCATACCCATGCGTCTGTGTTGCCCCAAGCGTACAGTCACCTGTCGCCGTAATTTTTACCGTCTGTATCACCGGTTCCTGCTGCGTTTCAGTTGCAGTCCCGGTTTCCGTTTCTTCCAGCGTACCCGGTTCTTCCGTCATCTGTGTCTCCGTGATTTTTTCCGTAGAAGAGGGCAAAGCCGATGACGTTGCTGCAGGAGAAGAACATCCCGTCAGCAAAAATCCTGCCATTAGGATTGGCAATATCCATTTTTTCATACGTTTTCAGACTCCTCTTTCACAAGAATATCCACCGTGTGACCGCTTGCACCCATAAGATCCATCCGTTCACAGGTTGCCAGATGATACTGCAGAAACGCATCAAACTCTTCTTCCGTCAGCGCATTTAAAAACGGACGCATATAATTTGCTGCACCGTCTGCCGCTATGATCTGCCGGCGCCTGACCTCTACCTGCCGGTCCAATGCTTCAATATCTTCCAGACGAACCATGGAATACAGAGGATTGGCTTTTGAAGTACAGTGATAATCCTCTGTGAGCATTCCCTCCTGAAGCGCCTCCAGAATATGTTTTTCCTTAAACGCATACGTGATAACGGAAAATTCATTCATAATATACGCCACGAGAATCCTGCCTCCGGGTCTGGTCACCCTCACCGCCTCCCGCAGCGCAGCAAGCTTGTCCTTTTCCTCATGCAGGTGATACATCGGCCCAAACAACAGGGTTACGTCAAAGGAATCATCGGAAAATTTTTTCAGATTCATTGCATTTCCCTGATATGCATGCACTCCTGCACCCTTCTGTTTCAGGCGTCCCAGATTATGCTTTACCAGTTCCACGGCCGTCACATCGAACCCTTCCTGTGCCAGCGGTACGCTGTATCGTCCGGTTCCCGCCCCGATATCAAGGATATGAATTTCCTCTTTTGCACGTTCTTTCACAATTTCATCCAGACACTGATGGATATAATGCATGCTTGTCACAAATTCCACCCTGCCGTGTCGGCTGTCCAGACGCTTCTCTTCATTAAATTTATTATAATAGGCTTCTAAGTCTGTCATATTTTAATACTAACACATTTTCTTTAAAATTTCACTCACAATCGCTGATGCGACATCCGCTTTGCTCATTATTTCCAGTTCCCTGCAGTCATCTGCCGTAATCAGCGTCACCACATTGGTATCTGTACCAAATCCGGCTCCGGCTACCTTCAGGTTATTCGCCACAATCATATCTGCATTCTTTTTTGCAAGTTTTGCACGGGAATTCTCCAGCATATGTTCCGTCTCCATGGAAAATCCACACAGAAACTGTCCCGGTTTTTTGTGCGCGCCCAGATACGAAAGGATATCTTCCGTGCGTTCCATCGTAAGAGTGGCATCCCCGTCTTTTTTCTTGACTTTCTCATCGACCGGGTGATCCGGACGATAATCCGCCACAGCTGCCGCTTTGATAATAATATCCTGTTGCTCTGCGGTCTCCTTTACGGCTGCTGCCATATCCGCGGCAGATACAACCGGAACGACCTTTACAAACGGCGGCGGAGTGATTGCCACCGGTCCCGTGATCAGCGTCACTTCCGCGCCACGGCGCATGCAGTTTTCCGCAATTGCATAGCCCATTTTTCCGGTAGAGTGATTCGTAATATAACGCACCGGATCAATCTTCTCCTGTGTCGGTCCTGCTGTGACCATCACTTTCTTTCCAACCATGTCCTTTTCGCAGGCAAGATCTTTCATAATATAAGAAAACAGTGTTTCCGGCTCCGGCATCTTTCCGGCTCCGGTATCCCCGCAGGCAAGATAACCACTCGCCGGATCAATGATATGAAACCCATAATGCTCCAGCTTTTTGATGTTATCCTGTACGATCGGATTTTCAAACATATTGGTATTCATGGCAGGGGAAACATACTTCGGGCATTTTGCCGCCAGAATCGTAGTTGTCAGCATATCATCTGCGATTCCGTTTGCCATCTTGCCGATCACATTGGCAGAAGCCGGTGCTACCATAAAAATATCCGCCCGTTTTGCCAGTGCCACATGCTCGACATTGAACTGGAAATTCCGGTCAAACGTATCGACCAGACACTTGTTGCTTGTGAGCGTCTCAAACGTGATAGGATTAATAAAATTGGTTGCATTTTCCGTCATGATCACATGCACATCCGCATGCTGCTTGACGAGCGCACTTGCCAGATAGGCGATTTTATAGGCAGCGATACTTCCGGTCACACCGAGTACCACACATTTTCCTTTTAACATTGTCTCTTACTCCTTTGCAGAAAAAATCATATCTTCTGCTATTTTATCACACTTGCGGCAGAATCGTAAAGAAACTGTCTTCAAAGTCAGCCAAAGTTAACAACGTTCAAAATTCAGATATCGGGTTCCCTGAAATGTCAGTTTTCCAACATCCCCTTCTGCAAGCATTCCATATTCAGATCCGCGCACATTCATTTCCATGCGATCTCCACTCTCCACCTCAAACGTAACATAATAAGTTGTGTTTGTATGTACCATAGTTGTATCTGTCCCATCATTGAAATGCGTTATATTCGTCCGTTTGGCTACAACCTTTGCCTCTACTGTCAGTCTCGGTGCATGATTATTGTCATTCCATTGTGAAATTCCCTTTATGATTGTAACCACAATAAAACCTGCTACAACAATAAACATAATCGGAAAAATTACATCCATCACATTAAAAAACATACTTTTCCTCTCCTTTAATAAACTCATACCTTTTTTATTTTAGCATACCCCTGTTGAATGCACTATTGCTTTTTCCAAAGAATACAACAAAAAAGGCAGCCCTCAGATGAATATCACGAAATTGATATTCGTCTTCCCGCTGCCTTTCAAAATCATTATTTCCGGATCGGTTTTAATTTATTTAGTACCATGCCAAGTGCTGCTACAATGATTGCAGCCACAATCGCTTCAATGACTCCGTTAAAACTGATGACACCACCGATGATTCCAAGCACGGCTCCTGCATCGACACTCAGGGCTTTTGCATATGCATCTTTGTATAACACAAAAATTCCGCCCATAACCAGTATCGTATTGACCATTGCGCCTGTTACACCCGCGTAGACAAATGCACAGACTGCGCCGGATTTCAGTACCGTATACACTTCCAGTGCTATAAAAACGAACCATCCAACCAGTGCACTAACTGCATACAATGCAATATCTGACAATGGCTTCTTGTCAAACACATGAAGCAGAAACGCACGCGCACCAAGAAACAGGAACACACCGATCAGAATATTAAACACACTTGCCCAGAGAATTTTATGCCGGGAAGAAAGTGCTTTCTTTACTCCGATATATACAAAATATGGCAGGATTCCTACAAGAATACGCGGTACAAAACAGATAAATGCACTCTTTACGATTCCGCTAGTGCCTACCATGCTGGCCGCCAGCACCGGGGAAAATACAAATGCCGAAAGGGATGTCGGCATAACCGTATTCTTGATAAAGCTGGTCAGACCAAAGATAAATCCCAAAAATCCGCCCTTCTTCGGTCCACAGAATAACGATCCTAAAATAACAGGGATGTGGATGATGGTCGCATTGATCACCACAAGTGGGATGTAGCCCAGCGGTGTAAACGCCATAATGATAATGATTGCTGCAAACAGAGCGGTCAGTACCAGCTCCGCGGTCTTATTGTTTCGCATTGGTTCCTCCTGTTCCAGATGAAAGCGGATGTTATGTTTTCCGTCTCTCTCTTTTTTCTTTTGCGAATAAAGTAAACATCAACTTTATCAGTTTACACCCTGCTCCTCTTATGGTCAAGTCATACGCATCGTGAACTCCTAATCTCCAAAAACATAATTTTTCATTGAAAAAATATCGCTAAGGCGATATAATATTTTATATTATCAGGAGGAAACTATGGGAACAATACTATATCACGGTTCTGAATATTTAATCGAAAATCCTCAATTCGGAAAAGGTTCGTTGCACAACGATTACGGCAGAGGGTTTTACTGCACTGAAAACATCGAATTAGCAAAAGAATGGGCCTGTGGAAAACAAACGAACGGCTATGCCAATATTTATGAATTGGACATGTCTGATCTTAAATGTTTAAATCTCAATAGTAAAGAATACAATATCCTCAACTGGCTTGCGATTCTCGCAGACAACCGAACCTATTGGCAAAACGGAAGCATTGCCGAGGAGGCCAAAAAATATATTAAGGATCATTTTCTACTTGATATTTCCGGATATGATGTAATTATTGGTTATCGCGCAGACGATTCCTATTTTTCTTTTGCACAGGATTTTGTTTCAGGTCTGATATCGTTTCAAAAATTATCGGAAGCCATGCGTCTTGGAAAATTAGGTGAGCAGATCGTCCTGAAAAGTGAAAAGGCTTTTCAGCAGCTTAAATTTATCGGATATGAAGTTGCTGACGCAGAAGAATATTACATCAAAAAAACCGAGCGGGAACGCGAAGCCCGAAAAGAGTACCGTAGAAACAAAAAAGGAAATGCCAATATAAATGATTTATTTATGCTTGATATCATGAGGGAGGGAATACAAAATGGAGATGCGCGCTTATCCATCTGATTATCTTACATCTGCCCAACGCATTTTAGGCGATATGCTTGATTTTGCCGTCAATACCTGTGACCTGGACATTGATTCATATTTTGGGCTTTTCACGGTATCTTCTGTATCCGTGCAATTTCAAAACGGAAATCCAACCTATATTGCTGGAAAAACAGGCTGTGAATTAGTTAAAGAAGTGATTGCAGATGCAGGAATGTCCCCACTCTCTTACGAAGATGAAATGTATCTTGATAAATCTCCGGAATATTGGGCAGGCTGGGCTTTAGCATATTATCAATGGTACACCTGTCGGACTTTTACCAAAATTCATAAAGCCGTTTCTTTAAAGCGAATCGTTTCCATGTACGACATTTATCACGAGATGGATATTACACATTTTATCGATACCATCAACGAATTATGGGATAATTATTACAAAGAAACCAACCTCAAACGACTCCGGAAATTAGCTGGTTTGTCCCAACGCGAATTATCCGAATTATCCGGGGTTCCGTTACGGCAAATCCAGCTTTTCGAACAACGGCAACGTAATATCAACCATACCAAAGCCATTGATGTCGTAAAATTTGCACGTGTCTTACGCTGCAAAACAGAAGACCTGTTACAAATATAGTAAAACCGCCGCGGAAATCCGCGGCGATCTCTTTTCACATCTTTATATAAGATGAAATTATTTGCCCATCTCAGCCTTTAAAATAACTCATGCATCAATCAAATAAAGAATATTCTTTTTCCGCCCCCGCATTTGATACTACACATAACAATGCCCCATAATTTGGAGTAACATTTTTGTTAATGGCAAGAAAACACGTTTCGCCTTCACCTATATAATACACATCGCTTACGCTGTAATATTCTGCGGTCTCCACCCCCATCGGTTCTGTTTTCGGATTCCAGCTTTCTTTTTTATCTAATTGATTCTTTTGTTGTTTTGTTTTCAAATCATACTGCAACTGTTTTTCATTATCACTTAGCTGGATATACCGTCCATCCTTCGATACATGAATAAATGTTGCATCATCTCCCTGTAATCCCTTAAAATGATTTTTTTCAAAATCAACATAATCCGTCAGGTCTGAAGAGGAAAGATCATAAACATACACCCCCATATTGTCATAAACAACTAATTGTCCCTTTCCGACATAACCAATTTTAGGCATTGTATCATCAAAATTTAAAGTTGATTTATAACTTGCCAGCCTTGCAAGTTCTTTCGAATCAACATTATTCAAACCAATTTTTTTATAAAGAAAACTTCCAAATAATACTACTAATAACAATCCACTGGCAACAACTATATATATTGTTTTTGGGCAGCTATATTCTTTCCCAATATTTTTAATCCGCATCTTCAATGTACTCCTTTCGCAAATAAAAGGTCGCATAGCTGATACATATTTTAATCTACCTTTATCACATAACCGAAGTAATGTTCTGGCATAAAATTTTCTTTCCTCCATTGATGTATTTTGTAATGTCTGTTCATCACAGGCCATTTCTATATCTTTATTTACTCCAAAATAAATTAACCAACATAAGGGATTATACCAATTTAAAGCAAGAGCTATATAATACAACATCATCAATAGATAATCTTTGCGTTTTATATGGGTCTTTTCATGCTGTAACACTATCTGCCGTTGCTCTGGACTCAAATCAAATGGCAAAAATATTTTTGGTTTAACTAAGCCGATAACACAAGCCATGCTTTCTTTCCACTCATAGATTTCATCCTGTGAAGATATCTTCTTTGCATTCTTTGTTCTTCTACAAACAGCAATCCTCTGTATAATATAATATACAGCAAAAACCAAAAGACCTATATACCACAATATCATAAGAATATTTATATTCTTCTTTTTTCCCATGTATGGTTTCGATGTATTTTCATCTTTTGGAAATATTTGCAAAGAATTATCACTTTTCATTTCCTGTGCAGAAAGATTTTCATTCTTTTCAACAAATGTTTCCGAATACAAAATGCCATATTCCGTATATATAGATACCGGAAACAATAAACGTATCAAAAGTATCACCCACAACATTATTTTTATGTGATTAGACTGTTTTCTCAATAAAAATCTTATAAACAAAAATAGTATAATAACTATTATTGTTCCACTCAAAGAACCACTATAAAATTTAAAAAAATCATTCATGTAGTTCCTCCTTATATTCGTCTATTACTTTCTCCAATTCTTGAATATCTTCTCTTGTCAGATTTCTTTCTTTGATAAACGAAAGGACAAATTGCGGTAATGAATTTGAAAAATATTCCTTTATAACTTCTTTTCTCTGACCATTTTCATAATCTGCTCTTGATTTTAATACAGTAATAACTGCCTCTGAATTACAAACCATTTTTTTATCAACTAATTTTTTCAAATTAGTATAGGTTGTTGACTTTTTCCAATTAAACCGCTCTAAACATTCTTTAACAAGTTTATTTGAAGGAATTTGACCCTTCTCCCAAATTACTTCCATCAATTTTAATTCTGCTTTTGTCAAATAAGTTTTCATTTCTATCACCGTATTTATTACTTTACCTATTTATTTTTGGTCTAAACTACTTAGACTACTTTTAGTCTAAGTCATTTAAACCTGTTTGTCAAGTATTTCCTCACACAAAAAAACCGCCGCGGAAATCCGCGGCGTTTTCTTTTCACATCTTTATGTAAGATGAAATTATTTATTCTTCATTTCAGCCTTTAAAGCTTCTGTCAGAGCTGGAACGATCTTGTTCAGATCTCCAACGATACCGTAATCAGCTACGGAGAAGATTGGAGCATCCTCATCCTTGTTGATTGCGATGATCAGGTCAGACTCCTCCATACCAGCTACGTGCTGGATTGCTCCGGAAATACCGATTGCAAAATAGATCTGTGGACGAACCGTCTTACCTGTCTGTCCTACCTGATAATCCTGTGCTAACCAGCCGTTTTCTACAGCGGCACGGGAACAGCTTACCATTCCGCCAAATACATCAGCAAGATCCTGCAGCATCTTGAAGTTCTCTTTGCTTCCAACTCCACGGCCACCAGATACAAGAACCTTTGCATCCATGATGTTCTCTACGTTTCCAACTGCCTTAACAACGTTAAGAATCTCAACGTAACGGTTGTTCTTCTCAAGTGTAGGATTGAACTCAATTACTTCTGCCTTGCGTCCAGCCTCTTTTGGAAGCTTCTGCATAACACCAGGACGAACGGTAGCCATCTGAGGACGGTTGTCCGGGCAGGCGATGGTTGCGATTGTGTTTCCACCGAATGCAGGACGGGTCATCAGTAACTGGTTGTGCTTCTGCTCGTCTTCCTTACCAGGAACTGCGTTGATTGGGAAATCACCAATCTCAAGCTTTGTACAGTCAGCGGTAAGTCCAGTTGCAACTCTTGCAGATACGGTAGGACCAAGGTCACGACCGATTGCTGTTGCACCAACTAACATAATCTCTGGCTTGTACTCATTGATGACTGCTGCAAGAGCCTGTGCATATGGCTCTGTACGGTATGTCTCAAGTTCAGGGTTGTCCACTACGATAACCTTGTCTGCGCCATACTCGCCTAACTCATCTGTTAAGCCCTTTACGTTTGATCCAAGAAGGACTGCTGTTACGTCTGTTCCTAAATCTTTTGCAAGCTCCTTTGCCTTTCCGATTAACTCAAAAGCGATAGAGCTAAGTTCATTGTCTACCTGCTGTGCGTAGATAAATACGCCCTTATATTCTTCTAAACCCATGTTATTCACCACTTTTCTCTATAATCTTAGATAATATGTTTCTCTTTGAATTTTCCGATTAAGTATGCAACGGACTCTGCAGGATCCAGATTTACTTTCTCTCCTGCACCCTTCGGTACCTTATCAGATGCCTTAGCGATCTTTGTTGGAGATCCTTTCAGACCAAGGTTAGAATCATCTACATCCTTTAAGTCTGCTCTGCCCCATACGGTAACTTCTTTGTCACATGCATCGAAAATTCCACCCGGAGTCATATATCTTGGCTCGTTTAACTCAGAAAGAGCAGTGATCAGGCAAGGCATTTTAGCCTTAACTTCATGATATCTGTCCTCATACTGACGCTTAACGATTACGGAATCTCCCTCAACCTTGATATCCTCAGCATAAGAGATTACCGGAAGTCCAAGATGCTCAGCGATCTGTGGTCCTACCTGTGCGGTATCACCATCGATAGCCTGACGTCCTGTGATAATCAGATCATAATCTAAGTTACGAAGTGCACCGGCGATTGTTGTGGAAGTAGCCCATGTATCAGCTCCACCTAATACTCTGTCGGTAACAAGAATAGCATCGTCAGCTCCCATAGCCATAGCCTCACGAAGAACAGCATCTGCCTTTGGAAGTCCCATGGTAAGAACAGTAACCTTTGCACCGTTCTGATCCTTAATTCTAAGTGCTGCCTCAAGACCAGCTTTGTCATCTGGGTTCATGATAGCAAGCATTGCAGCTCTATCGAGTGTTCCGTCTGCGTTGAACTTTACGCCGCCCTTTGTATCCGGAACCTGTTTAATACATACTACGATATTCATGTATTATTTATCTCCTTTTCTTCAATCTTGTTGTGACGCAACTGTACGATTATCTTAATAATGATCCAGAAATAACCATACGCTGAACTTCGGAAGTTCCTTCGTAGATCTCTGTGATCTTGGCATCGCGCATCATACGCTCTACGTCGTACTCACGGATATATCCGTATCCACCGAATAACTGGACAACTTCTGTTGTAACAGCCATAGCGGTCTCTGCTGCGAATAATTTAGCCTTGGCAGCTTCTACAGAATAAACCTTCTGTGTAGCCTTAGCCATGGCAGCCTTGTAAACAAGAAGCTGAGCAGCTTCGATTCTTGCAGCCATATCAGCAAGCTTGAACTGTGTATTCTGCTGCTGTGCGATAGAACGGCCAAACTGCTTTCTTTCCTTTGTATACTCGATACAACGATCCAAAGCACCTTCTGCAATACCAAGTGCCTGAGCAGCGATACCGATACGTCCACCATCAAGTGTATGCATTGCAATGTTGAAACCTTTACCCTTCTTACCAAGTAAGTTTTCAGCTGGGATACGGCAATCTTCAAAAATTAATTCATATGTTGCTGAACCACGGATACCCATTTTCTTTTCTTTTGTTCCGAATGTGAATCCTGGAGTTCCTTTTTCAACGATAAATGCTGAAATTTCTTTCATCATTCTACCACGTTTTTCAACTTTACCTGTTACAGCGATTACGATATAAACATCTGCGTACTTACCATTTGTAATAAAGCACTTAGAACCATTTAATACCCATTCATTTGTAGCTTCATCAAAAACAGCCTTTGTCTGCTGTCCCTGAGCATCTGTACCTGCACCTGGTTCTGTAAGACCGAAAGCACCTAACTTTTCACCCTTTGCAAGTGGAACTACATATTTCTTTTTCTGTTCTTCTGTACCGAATGTCATAATAGGATCGATACAAAGTGATGTATGAGCTGATACGATAACACCTGTTGTACCACATACTTTTGATAATTCTTCAACACACATAGCATATGTTAAAGGATCACATCCCTGTCCGCCATATTCCTTAGGAACTGGAATACCAAGGAAACCATATTTTGCCATCTTTTCAACTGTCTCAACAGGGAACTGTTCATTTTCATCTGTTTCCTGTGCAAGAGGTTTAACTTCATTTTCAGCGAATTCTTTGAAAAGAGTTCTTGCCATTTCATGTTTTTTGCTTAAAGTAAAATCCATTTATCTTTCCTCCATATTTATTGTTTGCCCTAATTACTGAGCATCAACTGGTGTTTTTGTACGATCTGCGTTATAAACGTAGAATCCCTTACCTGATTTAACACCAAGGTTTCCACCTCTAACCATCTTACGGATTAATGGACATGCACGATATTTGCTGTCTCCTGTTTCATTGTAAAGAACATCCATAATTGCAAGGCAGATATCTAAACCAACAAAATCTCCTAATTCAAGAGGTCCCATTGGGTGATTTGCACCAAGTTTCATTGCTGCATCAATACCAGCGATGTCTGAAACACCTTCCATCTTAATGAAAGCAGCTTCGTTAATCATTGGGATTAAGATTCTGTTAACTACAAATCCGGCAGCTTCATTTACCTGTACAGGTGTCTTGCCGATTTCTTTTGAAATCTTGATGATTTCTTCTACTGTTTCGTCAGGTGTGTTAACGCCTGCGATAACTTCTACTAATTTCATTCTATCTGCAGGATTGAAGAAATGCATACCAATCATAGGACGTGTAAGACCATTTCCAATCTCTGTAATTGAAAGAGATGATGTGTTTGAAGCAAAGATACATTCAGGCTTACAAATCTTATCTAATTCGCCAAATGTTGTTTTCTTAACTTCCATATTTTCAAAAGCAGCTTCTACGATTAAATCGCAGTCAGCACATAAGTCTTCTTTAATACCTGGTGTGATGCTTGCAAGAATACCATCAACCTGCTCCTGTGTCATTTTTCCTTTCTGTACAAGTCTTGCATAACCTTTAGCAATCTTGTCTTTTCCACCTTCAGCCCATTCCTGCTTGATGTCACATAATGCTACTGTGTATCCATCAACCTGAGCGAAAGCCTTAGCGATTCCCTGGCCCATTGTTCCGGCACCAATTACTCCTACCTTCATCTTTTTTCCTCCAAAAATACTTTTGCGAACTTGTCGCTTAT
>ENA-OPCW01000144-OPCW01000144.1-human-gut-metagenome-genome-assembly--contig:-NODE-144-length-35158-cov-6.572971_pt1 | contig 35158 bp, 27 predicted proteins | sample MGYA00241258_ERZ501496 | MGnify/ENA primary metagenome ERZ501496 (study PRJEB25962, sample SAMEA2042660) | human gut metagenome | biome: human gut; feature: human-associated habitat; material: faeces...
GTTGATCATCATACTTCATACAAAAAAGTGGAATCGGCTGCATTACGGTACCATCCGTCTACGTCCGAGATTTGGTTGGGCTGTATCAGGGCATGGTAGAAGCTGGTATAGAAGTTGGTCTTCTCGTCATCCGTACCGGTTACTTCAATGCGGCTCAGATAATTGTTCCATTCGTTGTGGGCTGCTTGCTTCACTCCTTCAAAATTCCAGTCGGCTATTTCCGCTTCCATATTCTTCTTGGCTCCATCCACGCCGGTGGTGGACATGGCTACTTTCATCAGCAGTTCCTCTCCCGGCTTCATGTCAAAAGTAGCGATGATGCGTTTCCCTTTTTCAGTTTCGGCCATGGGCAGATACAGGGTATCTATGACGGGACGATTGAACTTCATAACAAAAAAGTAATCCTGGTTCACCCATACGCTGTTGCGTACATGTCCGGTCAAGGTTTGTGCATCTTCCCAATTGGTTTCGCAACTTTGTACTTGCGAATGGTATTGGTTTTCGTTCCACGCAGGTCCGTGCTGAAGGTCAATCAATACAGATGCCGAGTCGGCGTTATGATAGGTATAACGGTGCAGGGCGGCATGGGGAGAGGCGGTCAGTTCGGCCTTCACGCCGGGGTCGGTCAGCTCTACGGTGTAGTATCCGGGAGTCGCTGCTTCCTTGTCTTTGGGGAAGTGGCTGCGATAAGCGTCCCAGGCACGGGCGCGTGTTCCGGTAACTGGCATCACCAGGATATCTCCCAAATCCATACACCCTGTTCCATTAAGGTGTGTCTGGGTAAATCCCCATATCAGGGAGTCGGTGTACACATATTCCGAGCAATATCTCCAGCCGACAGCTCCGGTTACGGGGCTTGTCTGGATCATGCCGAAAGGACGGCAGGCACCGGGAAAGGTATGTCCGTTGTCTGCTGCTCCGATGAACGTGTTAACATACTGCGTGTAGTCAGTTTCGCCTGTCTTCTGCTGTGTTGTGGAACAGCCGAAGAGCGAGCCTGCCAATACAAATGCGCAAAGGATAGAATTGGTTTTCTTCATAGATTCGCAATTAATAAATATTTTGCGTAAAGATAAAGAGTTTTCTGGAAAAATGGGTCAAGAAATCAAAACAAGAAACGAATTAATAAGAAGTAAATGAATATCTTTGCATCTCTTAAATTAATAAACGACATGAAAAACCTTAGTTTGGGATCTCTCATGAGGATACTCTCTGCATTCATTTTCCTTTTATCGAACCTTCTTTAGATTAATCCGAAATGTTTCAACGCATTGGCTATTCCGTCTTCATCTACGGAGGTGGTCACATAGTCGGCCACAGCTTTGACATGAGGTTCGGCGTTTCCCATAGCTATCCCTGTGGCTACGTGTTTCAGCATGGGAATATCATTGCCGCCGTCACCGAAAGCCATGGTGTCTTTCAGGTCAATGTCAAAATATGCCAGCACTTTGTCTATTCCCGTACTTTTACTGTTGCCCCGTGCAATGATGTCGGCAAACAATGGATACCAGCGCATTGGCTCGCAATGGGTCAGCACTTTGCCGAATATATCTGTTTCTTTTTCCTCTTCGGCCGTAAAGTACCCCATTATTTGCAGGATGTCTTTTCCACGGGCTTCTTCTATGGAGGCGACAGGGGGAACAGGAATTTCAATCAGATCGGAAACAGCCTGTACTCTGTCATTCACCTCAGTGACGAACATTTCATTGCCGTATGCAAAAACGAAAGGTACCGGATATTTCTGTTGGAAAGTTATTAGCCGTTCAATGTCTTCTTGCGGGATGCAACCTTTATAAATGGGCTGGTGGCCGGCGGTAAAACAATAGCTTCCGTTTACGGTGATATACCCGTCAAACTCTAAGTCACCCAGGTTGTTTATTAAACATTGTGGGCGTCCGGTAGCAATAAAGATTTTAATGCCTTTATCACGGAGTGTCTTTAATGCTTCTTGGGTCGAAGCAGGAATCTTATGTGTTTCAAAAGAAACCAGTGTACCGTCAATATCGAAAAAAATAGCTTTAACCATACGTTTGCCTATTGAATATTATCGTTATATATTTTCATTTTGCAAAGATGAGAATTAAAATACATGCACACAAATACGATAAAGGTTAATTTTTGGCTTATTTGACTTTACAGATTGATTTTAATATCTATATTTGTGTTTCTAAAATAACAAGAGAAATGGCAGTTCAGTTTACAAGAATAGCAGTAAAGATCGGTAGTAATGTGTTGGCGCGTAAAGACGGTACGCTGGATGTGACGCGTATGTCGGCATTGGTAGACCAGGTGGCGGAATTGCGCAAAGCCGGGGTGGAAGTCATTCTGATTTCATCCGGGGCGGTAGCTTCGGGACGCAGCGAGATCAAGCCTTCCAAGAAATTGGATAGTGTGGAGCAAAGGCAACTTTTCTCGGCGGTGGGGCAGGCAAAGCTGATCAACCGTTACTATGAGCTGTTTCGCGAACACGGTATTCCCGTCGGGCAGGTGCTGACTACGAAAGAAAGTTTCGGCACGCGCCGTCATTACCTGAACCAGCGCAACTGCATGATGGTGATGCTGGAGAACGGTGTCATACCTATCGTAAATGAGAATGATACCATTTCGGTCACCGAACTGATGTTTACAGACAATGACGAACTTTCGGGAATGATCGCTTCCATGATGGATATGCAGGCGTTAATCATACTGAGCAATATTGACGGCATATACAATGGTTCTCCTTCTAACCCCGGTACGCAGGTGATACGGGAGGTGGAGCAGGGAAAGGATCTTTCGGACTATATACAGACGGAGAAATCGGGATTCGGCCGGGGCGGTATGCTGACAAAGACTACCATTGCCCGTAAAGTGGCCGATGAGGGCATTACCGTCATTATAGCCAACGGCAAGAAAGACCATATTCTGGTCGATTTGCTGCAACATCCGGCAGAGACGGTTTGTACACGCTTTATTCCGGCAGAAGGCGGAGTATCCAGCGTGAAAAAGTGGATTGCCCATAGCGAAGGCTTTGCCAAAGGCGAGTTGCATTTGAACGAACAGGCCGTGAAAGTGTTGAAAGGACAGAAGGCGGTAAGCCTGCTTCCTGTGGGAGTGGTCCGCATAGAAGGGGAATTTGAAAAAGATGATATAGTGAAAATCATAGACCACCGGGGCAGGCAGATAGGAGTGGGACGCATCGGATTCGATTCGGCAGAAGCGCGTGCATTGCAGGGGAAACATGGACAGAAACCTATGGTACACTATGATTATTTGTATTTGGACTGATGCGGTGTGGTAATGATTTAGATAAAATGAAGTGACTATGGAACAGATAAAAGATATTTTTAAACAGGTGCGGCAGGCAAAAGGATCTCTTGCTTTCTGCAAGGAGGAGATCATCAATGACACCTTGTATGCATTGGCCGACAGGGTGGAGGCTGCTACGGACCGGATTCTGGAAGAGAACGCCAAGGATCTGGCGGCGATGGATCCGTCGAATCCCAAATATGACCGTCTCAAACTGACGGCGGAACGTATTCACGCCATAGCCCAAGGCATACGGCAGGTAGCCACGCTGCCTTCTCCATCGGGAAGGATACTGAGCCAGACCGTGCGTCCCAATGGCATGAAGCTGACCAAGGTAAGTGTGCCTTTCGGGGTGATAGGCATTATTTATGAAGCTCGTCCTAATGTGACTTTGGATGTGTTTGCACTTTGTTTCAAATCCGGCAACGCCTGTATATTAAAGGGGGGGAGCGATGCCGATTTCTCCAACCGTATTCTGGTGGAGATTATCCGGAATACATTGCTGGATGTAGCCCACTTGTCTCCTTATCTGGTGGCATTGTTGCCGGCAGGACATGATTCGGCCGACGCGCTGCTCCATGCCCGCGGCTATGTGGATCTGATTATCCCCCGCGGCGGTAAGGGGCTGATAGACTATGTGCGGCAGAACGCCACGATTCCCGTTATCGAGACAGGAGCCGGTGTGTGTCACGTTTATTTTGACAAGGAGGGTGATGTGGCGAAAGGAGCCGCCATTATCCGCAACGCCAAGACACGCCGTGTCAGCGTGTGCAATGCCTTGGACTGTCTGATTATAGATGTGAACCGGCTGACCGACCTTTCCACTCTTTGTAGCGGCTTGCAGCAGGACAACGTGGAAATCTATGCCGATGACTTGTGTTACAATTATCTGAAGACTTCTTACCCTTCCCACTTGCTGAAACATGCTTCTACGGATACTTTCGGAACAGAGTTTCTGGACTACAAAATGGCAGTGACGGCGACTATGACCATACAGGCGGCTGTGGCCCACATTTCTATTTATGGTTCGGGACATAGTGAATGTATTGTGACGGAGAATGACTGGGCGGCCGATTATTTTATGAAGATGGTGGATGCGGCTTGTGTCTATGTGAATGTGCCTACTTCGTTCACCGATGGAGGTGAGTTCGGACTGGGAGCGGAAATAGGTATCAGCACGCAGAAGCTTCACGCCCGTGGTCCGATGGGACTGGAGGAACTGAACACATACAAGTGGATTATTCAGGGGGATGGACAAATAAGACAATAATACTATAAATGAAAAAATTATGAGATACTTTACAAACGTACACGATTTGGGCGACTTGAAGAGTGCCCTTGCCGAAGCTTTCGAAATCAAGAAAGACCGCTACAAATATGAAACCCTGGGAAAGCATAAGACTTGCCTGCTGATTTTCTTCAACAACAGTCTGCGTACCCGTTTGAGCACCCAGAAGGCAGCCCGTAACTTGGGCATGGATGTGATTGTGCTTGATGTGAACCAAGGTGCATGGAAGCTGGAAACTGAGCGCGGTGTCATTATGGATGGCGACAAGAGTGAACATTTACTGGAGGCTATTCCGGTGATGGCTTCTTATTGTGATATCATCGGTGTGCGTTCGTTCGCTCATTTTGAGAACCGCGAGGATGATTATACCGAAAAGATTCTGAATCAGTTCATCAAGTATTCCGGCAAGCCTGTATTCTCCATGGAAGCCGCTACCGGTCATCCGTTGCAGGCTTTCGCCGACCTGATTACCATCGAGGAGTATAAGAAGAAAGACCGTCCCAAGGTGGTCTTGACTTGGGCGCCGCATCCGCGTGCATTGCCTCAGGCCGTTCCCAACTCGTTTGCCGACTGGATGAACGAGGCCGATGTGGATTTTGTCATCACTCATCCCGAAGGCTATGAGCTGGACCCGAAGTTTGTCCGTGGAGCGAAGGTGGAATACAACCAGATGAAAGCCTTTGAAGGGGCTGACTTTATCTATGCCAAGAACTGGGCATGTCCCGGTGTCACCCGTCCTGCCGACTATGGAAAGATCCTGAGCAAGGATATGAACTGGACGGTAGATGCAGCGCACATGGCAGTGACAAACGATGCTTTCTTTATGCATTGTCTGCCGGTGAGAAGAAACATGATTGTGACCGATGAGGTGATTGAAGCGCCTACTTCGTTGGTTATTCCTGAAGCGGCCAACCGGGAAATTTCTGCTACAGTTGTTTTAAAAAGAATGCTGGAAGGGTTGGAATAACCGGCAGTCGGAATGACGTATTCTTCCTTTTCAATTTATCGTTTCACCCGTGTGATGAAACCGTATCACCCATGTGATGAAAATTGATCACCTTAGTGATAAAACTTCATCACTAAGGTGAAACGATAAACAGGAAAGGGCAGCGCAACGATTTCTATCGGACGAAAAACTGTGTGTATCCTTGGCTTGACTATATAAGATAGCGCGTGGCAAGATTACCATTCAAGAGGAAAAGGTCTCGATTCGGAAATAGAAGACCGGGCGGGGGGAGTCTGGGACAAACTTACAGAGATGAAGAATTTATGAAGGATTGAAAAAAAATCCTTCATAATAAGTGGCAGTAAATCAACTTGCTAAGCCATAATGAAGGATTTGAAGGAAAAAACGGTTAAAAACTTATTTCCTTCCCTAATTCCTTCCAGTCCAGGATACCCTTATCCAGATTATACACCTTGAATCCTTTTTTTACCAGAATGTTGGCGGCATTGCGGCTGCGTCTTCCACTTTTGCAGTAAACGGCTACGGGGCGGTCTTTTTGAAGAAGCTCCTCGATGTTTGTGCCAAACTCATTGTCCAATACATTGATATTGATGCTGCCCGGTATATGGCCTTCGGAATATTCGGCTACCGTGCGTACATCAACCAGTTGGATGGTCTTGTCCTGTATCATTTCCTCAAACTGGTCGGAGGATAGATTCTTGAATTTGTCACTGTCTTTGCCGGTACATGCCCATAATCCTAGTGAGAATGCGCAGATGAAGAATACAAAATAGATGGTCTTTATCATAAAATGGAATGTTTTGATGTTTTTGTTTGCTAAAAATAAAAGATACGACTGGTCATACCTTCTTTGTAAGTACGGATGTTGAATACAATCTTATCGCCTTTATGCAGTTTGCCGGCGTATGCCCACAAGGGAACAGACAGATAGACTTTACGGTTGAAACCTTCGATGTCATTATTCCTGTCATGATAGAGTGTCAAGTATAATGTTTGTTCTCCGTCTTTGTTCTCCAGTTTGTTCTCAATAAAGTGATAACCGTGTTTCTGGTCTTTGACTTTGACTTGTAAAATCAGGTTCAGGTAATTCCCACCCCGCCAAATGCTTTGAATGGCTACCGGGTCGGTCTTTATCTCCTTGAATTTAGATTCGGACAAGGGAACAGGAGAAATAACCAGTTGGGTATTGTAAAGCATGGCTTCTTTTTCTGCTTCTTCCGAGTCTGTCAATGGAGCGTACATGGTAACCGTGCGGTACGTGGTGTCTGGTGCCAGTCCGTCAAGACCGGTACGTGACTGGATGCGCCACTCTGTCCCTTCATCCGTTATCAGATACCGTCCGGTTCCTGTATGGTCGGTTTTCAAGTCGATCATATCTGTCAGAACATTAGGATATACATAGTCGTCTTCACCGCACGCGCCGAGAAGCAAAGAGGTTAGAAAAGATAAAATAACGACTTTCCTCATGTTTATTATTTTCTTTTTCAGGGTGGACTGTAACATCCACCCTTTACGGTAAACGTTCTTATCCTTTTGCCGCTTTCAGGTAATTGATGAGCGGATTGGCATACATAGTCAGCAAAGCATGACGCAGGAAGGCGGTGTCTTTGTTGGGAAGATCGACTTTGGCAATCTGCTGTTCCAGATATTTTTCAAAGTGCTCTTTTTCTTCTTCTGTGTACTCGGCCGTGAAACGGTTGTCTCCCATCAAGAGGTCACACGCCACATAATTACCTGCAAACAAGCGGTAACTGCTGTGTATATGCCGGTCTATGGTTTCCGATATGGCGGTAAACAAATCACATTTCGGCAAATTGAGTTCTTTCAGTTCGTCCAGTTCATGATTCAGACAGGCGGAAGTCTGGAAATGGATGCGTCCCTTGTATCCGTAAAGGCCGGTCTGCATATTGATCAGGTCGTCTTCGGGACTTTTCTGGAAATGTTCGTCGTCGCGTTTTTGCTGCAACTCTTTTGCTTTCAGGAAGTCACACGGGTCGTATTCGTAAGAAATGGCTAGCGGAACGATGTTCAGTTCTTTCAGTCTTTCGGTAACATCGCCTTCACCTGCCATGGCCATCATTTTCAATACACTGTCTTGGGTACGGTCATTGGAATCTTTGGCACGTCCCTGACGTTGCGCTATCCATAAATTCTCATGTTTTTCCTTCATGGCGAAATGCATGTAGCGCGACATCAAGGCAGATGCTTCCAGTTTCTGCCGCATGTTGAGGCCGCGTTTCACGATGAATGATTTATTGACACGTACCAGCTTATGAATCCATGGGTAGATGAGCAGGTTGTCGCCGATGGCGATCTCTACGGTTGTCATTCCGTTGTCTATCAGTAGGATAGATAGAAAAGCCGAGTCCAGAATAATATCACGATGATTGGAGATGAAAGTGTAGTTCCGGGTTAAGTCGGACAAGGCGGAACAGTCGAATGTCAGTCCGTTGGCTGTTTTTTTCACTAAATCCCATAATAGTCCGTAAAAGAACGCTTTTTGGAATTCCAGGTTTGTTTTGCATTGACGCATCTTCATGGCAAGACCTTCGAAAGGTACGCCCGGCATAACAGACTCTACCACTGTCCGGAAAGCGGGATCAGCGATTAATTCTTCATAGATTTGCGGCAACTCTTCGGGAGTGTACGGACGAATCTCGTTAAATTCAGCTGGTATGTTCATAATTTATAAAGGTTAGTCAGTGATATCACTAAAATTTATTTTCTATAATGTCAGTCATCACATCTTTTATATCCAATCCTGCTGCACGCACCTGTTGGGGAATGAAGCTGGTAGCTGTCATGCCCGGAGTGGTATTGATTTCGAGCAAGTTTACTTTTTCGCCTTCGGTAATGATATAGTCAATGCGGATAAGGCCGGAGCACCCCAGAATGTCATAAATGGCCGAGGTGAGCAGACGTACACGCTCGGCTGTATCTTCGGGCAGGCGGGCAGGTGTGATTTCCTGTGACTCGCCGTTGTATTTGGCTCCATAGTCAAAGAATTCGTTGGCACTTACCACCTCGGTGATGGGGAATACCACTTCCTTGTCCGAGGTCTTGTAACAGCCGCAGGTGATTTCCGTTCCCTTCATAAAGGCTTCAATCATTACTTCGTCACTTTCCTCGAAAGCTTTTTCGATGGCGGGTTGTATATCTTCCTTAGTCTTTACTTTGGTGACACCGAAGCTGGAACCGCCGGCGTTGGGCTTGATGAAACAAGGCAGACCGATTTTGTTGATTACTTCTTCGTCTGTAATTTCAAATCCTTTACGCAGGATCAGTGATTCGGCTACGCGGATACCGAAGCCTTTCAGGTATTGGTTGCAGGTGAATTTATTGAAAGTCATGGCCGATACCAGTACGTTACAACTGGAGTAGGGGATTCCTAACAGGTCGAAGTAACCTTGCAGGATACCGTTTTCCCCCGGAGTTCCGTGGATGGTGATGTAGGCGAAGTCGAATTGTTTCTTTTCGCCGTTCTCCATGAAACTGAAGTCATTACGGTCTATCGGGGTTTTGGAGCCGTCCGGAAGGACTACTTCCCACCGATGCCCTTCCATCTCTACTATATATAGGTTATAACGCTCTTTGTCAATGAAAGAGTAAAGTCCCTGTGCACTGCGCAAGGAAACGACAAGTTCGCTGGAATCTCCTCCGGCTACTATGGCAATAGTACGTTTCATAGTTCTTCTCTGTTACTGATATAGTTTCTCCACTTGTCTATCAGGTTTGTCATATCCTCGGGCAGCGGAGAGGTGAAGAACATCTCTTCGCCTGTACGGGGATGGACAAAGCCCAGCGTCATGGCGTGTAATGCCTGGCGGGGGCAGGTCTCGAAACAGTTGTTTACGAATTGTTTGTATTTACTAAAATGAGTTCCTTTTAAAATTTCGTTTCCGCCATAACGCTCATCGTTGAACAGCGTGTGTCCGATGTGCTTCATGTGGACACGTATCTGGTGGGTGCGTCCCGTTTCAAGTACACACTCTACCAGCGTGACATAGCCCAGACGTTCCAGTACCCGATAGTGGGTGACGGCGTGCTTTCCTTGGGCGGGGTCACTCAGTACGGCCATTTGCATGCGGTCTTTGGGGTTTCGCCCTATATTCCCTTCTATGGTTCCTTCGTTATTTTCTACGACACCCCATACCAGAGCATTGTATTTACGTTTGGTGGTCTTGTTGTAGAACTGAAGTCCCAAATGAGTCTTGGCATCGGGGGTCTTGGCTACCACGAGCAGGCCTGAGGTATCTTTGTCTATACGGTGGACTAATCCCACTTGCGGATCGTTAGGGTCGTATTTGGGATTGTCTTTCAGATGCCATGCTATGGCGTTGACCAGCGTGCCGTGGTAGTTTCCGCATCCCGGATGCACTACCAGTCCGGCCGGTTTGTTGACTACCATCAAATCGTTGTCCTCATAGACTATATCCAATGGAATATCTTCGGGAATGATATCATTATCATAACGTGGACGGTCCATCATCACCGTCAGCACGTCGCAAGGCTTTACTTTATAACTGCTTTTCACCGGTTTGCCGTTCGCCATGATAAGACCGGCGTCGGCAGCCTTCTGAATACGGTTGCGCGAAGAGTTGACAAGCCGTTCGAACAAATATTTGTCCACGCGCACCTGTGACTGTCCTTTGTCTACTACTACACGGAAATGTTCATACAGTTCGGCAGGGTTGTCCACTACCGGTTCCACATCATCCAGTGTGTCGTCCAGTTCATCCACATATTCTTCTTTCATCATCACTGTGTGTTAAGTTTAAAACCAGGATTCGTCTACCACCGGTTTGTCATCGTTCGCAGTTCCGGATTCATTTACCAATGCAGAATCTTCGGGCATGGTTTCATTGCCGTTGCCTACCGTGAGTGTCAGTACGGCTTCGTGAGGAACCTTTTCTCCGGCTTTCAAGTCGCGTCCTCGGTATTTTATGCTGTATACCCAGTCTTTTTCGCCGCTGATATATTCGGGTTCGGTTATTTTAAAACCTAATGCACGTAATTTGGCTTCGGCCTGGCGGAGAGAACTATTATCCATGACATCGGGAATGGCTACCTTGGGGGCGCTGTCTGCATTGACGGTCAGATAGACGGTTCTGCCCGACTTCACCTTGGAGCCACCGGCGGGATTCTGTTCCAGAATAGCACCGGGGGCTATTCCTTTTACATAGCTGGAGTCTATGACGATTGATTTTAGTGACTGCTTGTCGAGTTCATTTTCTGCGATCCGCAGATTCATTCCTTTTACATCGGGCACTACCACTGCTTCGCCGTGGCGTGTATAGCTGTCCAGCCATTGAAGGGTTCCCCAGGCTGCTGCCACAATGACCACTACCATCGCTATCAGATTGAGCCAGAAGAAGCGGTTATTCTTGAATGAAAAGAATTCTTTGAATGTTACCATATCTAACTTAATTATTTCGGGTCAAAGATACGACAATTTCATTTCTGTTCCTACATTTAGTTATGAATATCATATACTTTTTGTACCTTTGCACCCCGAAAAAACAACCTGTTTCCTGTCAGAGTAAACAAAATTGAGGTAAAAAGAAGATGAACGAGACAACAAATGAACAAGAGGTGCTGCTATTGCGCCGTAAACTAGACCTTTTATTACGTACCGGCAAGCTGCTGATGGAGAGTGCGGCAGACACTAACCGGATTGAAAGAAACATGAAGCGCGTGGCCGCTTATCTGGGCATTCCGGAAGAGAAACTGCATATTGATATCCGGTGGACGATGCTGATGGTCAATGTGAGTGACGAGAAGCACTCTTTTTCCAAGTTTCAGAAATGCGAGAAACATGGCATCAATATGGAAGCCATTTCAAAAATCAGTAAACTTTCGTGGCGTGCCATTGAGCAGGATTATTCATTGGATAAATACGAGGAAGAACTGGAGAAGATTGCTCGTCAGGAGCGTAATTATACCCCCTATGTCGTGGCAATCTGTACCGGGTTTGCCTGTGGAGGGTTCTGCAAGCTGTTTGGTGGTGACTGGATTGCTTTTCTGATTACGGCTATTTGTACTTTTGTGGGGTTCCGTACCCGTGCCCGTTGCATTGAGTTCGGTATCAATGTATATATGAGTATTGCGATCTCTGCATTTTTATGTACTTGTCTGGCTTATGCGTTTTCTTTTTCAGGTTTATCTTCCACTCCGTATCATCCGTTGCTGGCCTGTACCTTATATATAGTCCCCGGTGTGCCGCTGATAAATTTTGTGGACGATATGATTGACAATCACTTGTTGGTAGGTATTACGCGTGCAGCCAACACGGTAATGATGGTAGGAGGCATGGCGTTTGGTATCGCTTTTGCCTTGAGGCTGCTGGTGATGAGTGATGTGACTATCGACCAGAAGTTCAGTGAACTGAGCATGGTGCCGCACGATGCTTATTGGGTATATGCTGTTGCGGCTGCTATTGCGGCTATGGGATTCGCCACTATATTTAATGTGCAGAGACGTTTGTTGTGGGTGGTGGCTGTAGGTGGAATAATTGCAGTATGTACCCGTAACTTTGTAAACTTTGAATTAGGATATGGTCCGGTGATCGGTTCGTTTATGGGAAGCTTTGTCGTGAGTTTGATAGCTGTCAAAGCCGTTCATTGGTTTCATGTTCCTAATCATGTGCTGACTATTCCTTCTGTCATTCCGATGGTTCCCGGTGTCTTGATGTATCGTTCGTTGCTGGCGCTTATCAATATGCGTGGAGTGGTAGGAGAAGTGACACTTGCTTTTTCCAATGGTATTAACTCGGCGCTTATCATTTTCTGTATAGCCTTGGGGGTAGCTGTTCCTAATATTTTTGCCCGGCGTTACATAGCCAAGGACCGCCAGCGTTTTCTTACACAGATGTTGGCGGAACGCAGAGTTCGTGGTAAATTTATAGAGTGGTAGCTGGTGTATGTAAGCAGTATTCATTAAAACTTGATAGACAAAGAAAAAGGATTTTCCTGCATGGAAAATCCTTTTTCTTTGTCTATCAAGTTTACTCTATTAATTTCTGGGTAAGGCTTCTTTTACTACCATTGGACGGCCGGCATATTCTACGCCGTTCAACTGTTTGATAGCGTTTGAAGCTTCTGAAGTTTCCGGCATTTCGACAAAGGCGAAACCTTTTGATCTTCTTGTATCACGGTCAATGATTAACTTGACTGAGCCTACTGTTCCATACTCTTCCATAACTTCTCTCAAATCTACTTCCTTAACGTTGTAGCTAAGGTTTCCAACATACATATTCATAACTGTCAATATAAAAAATTAATAATCTAACAACGAAATTTCAAGAAGCTCTAAATCAGGAATGAATATACTCAATGTGGATAACTGAGAAGATACATGATGAGAATAAAACTAGAATAAATCTCTAATTGTTTGTTGGACAAAGTAAACTCTTTCATTTGGATAATGCACTATATCTCTGCTTTTATTCCATATTATATATCATTTATTATTATAAATGGTCGGAAATTAACATAACATGGAATGAAAACAGGGTTTTATAGGGTTATTGAGTGTTGACAGGCGGTTTCTCTCTGTATTGGGTAGGGGAGCAACCTGTATGCTGTTTGAATACAGTGCTGAAATATCTGGCGGTCGAGAATCCTGTCTTATCTGCTATGTCATTGACACTGAGTTCTGTATGGAGAATAAGCCAGATAGCTCTCTCCATACGTATTTTGGTTATATAGTCGTTGGCTCCCATATCTGTCAATGCTTTCAGCTTATTGTATAAAGAAGCTCTGCTGATTCCTATTTTGTTGCAAATGAATGGAATACCCAACTGTTCGTTATCCAGATGTTCTGTGATTATCTGATTCAGGCGATTTAAAAATTCTTCATCGGCCGAACTGAAGGTTCCTTCTTCGGGTGGCGGCAGAGGACCGATGTCTGTATAGCGGGTACGCATCCGTTCCCGGTTATGCAGTTGGCTACAGACAATTGCATACAGCATACTTACTTCAAAAGGTTTTGTGATGTAGGCGTCTGCTCCGTTTTTATAACCATATAGTTGGCTTTCTTCGTCATTACGTGCAGTGAGCAGGATAACCGGGATATGGCTTATTTCCAAATCTTCTTTTATTTGTTTACATAGCTCATAGCCGTTCATATGGGGCATTTGGATATCGCTTACAACTATATGAGGACGTTTTTCCCGGCAAAGACGCAATGCTTCCTCTCCATCGGCGGCTACCCATATTGTCTTAAACCGGTCTTTCAGGGCTGTTGCCAGATAATCGGTCAGGTCTTTGTTGTCATCTACTATTAATAAGGTATGGCTTTGGGCTGTTTTATTTTCTTCCTGTTGTTCGGGAATGCTTTCTGTTTCTTGCGTGGGTGCCAAAAGTGTATTCAGATATTCTTGTGGGTGCAGCGTGATATTTCCCGGTTCGGTATTTAATGGAAGTTCGAACCAGAAAGTGGCTCCCGGACTTCCGAAATTCTTGTTGTCGTAGGCTCCAATGTTGCCTCCGTGTTGTTCGACCAGTATTTTAGAATAGGACAATCCGATTCCTGTGCCGGGACGACTGTTGTTGCCTTGGTAAAAGCGGACAAAGAGATTGTTGGTATCCACATCTTTCAGTCCCGGACCTTGGTCGGAAATGGATATGCGTACTCTTGTCCTGTCTTCCGACAAACGGGTTGAAATGCTGATTGTACTCTCATCGGGAGTATATTTCAATGCGTTAATTAATAGGTTGGTCAGGATAGTGGTACATTTTTCTTTGTCGAAGCACAAGGTTTGAATCTCCGGCTCAGGTTGATAGACGAGCGTGATGCCTCTGACGGAGGCTTCCGGTTTAAAATCGGAAATCAGTTGCTCCGCCCATTCATCCAATTGTATGCTCTGGATATGGAGTGTGCTTTGTCCTACTTCCATTTTGCGAACATTCAGAACAGTATTCAGAATGTTCTTCATCCGTTCAGATTGTTTACAGATGCTTTGGATCAACGGATAATTTTCGTTGTCGGCGGTAAGTTTGTCCATTAGTTGTTTCAAGGGTGCATGTATCAAGGTCAGTGGAGTCCGAAGCTCATGGCTGATGTTGATGAGAAAGCGTACTTTTTCTTCGTATACCTGCTGTTCATGTTCTTTCATTGCCCACTTTAGCTTGGTTTCTTTGTTGCGCAATATCAGGATGAAAGTGAGGATGACACTGATGAAGATAAAAAGGGTGCAACTTAGGATGAACCAGCCGGATTTATACCAGGGAGGCAGTACTGTCAGGGTAAGAATATCATAGTCTGCTGTCCAGTCACCGTTGCGGGTACTACAGGCGGCTTTTATGTGATAACTGCCTGTTGGCAGACTGCTTAAGTTTATTTCCGGTAAATAAGAATAGATGTTTTGTCCGTTCAGTCCTGTAATGGTGTATCTATACATGGGTTTGCGGAAAATATCCTTATCACGGGTGATGATTTTGATGATGATCGGTTTGCTTTTTTCATTGACACTAAGTTGGTGGTCGTTTGATATCCGGTCGTAGACACGTTCTCCGCCCACTAGGATGTCGGCCAGTTGGAGAGTGGGGAGAAGTGCGGGGTCGTCAGGTAAGTGCCGGTTGATATGTAGCAAGCCGTTTACACCTCCCATATAGACATCTCCGGATGAAGAGAGCAACCGGGGTTTCTCCAGATATTCGTTTTGTACCACTCCGTCCGGTTCACCGAATAAGATGAACTTCTTTTCTTTAATCAGATATGCGAATAACTTTTCTTCCGTTCCTATCCATACACGTCCTTGCCGGTCACAAATGAGCGAGCTTATTTCATTAATCAGGGTATTGGAGACAGGGGTATATTGCTTTGTACCCGGATTATAATAACTTAAACCATGGTTACTGCCTATCCATAGCAATCCGTTCTCGTCTTGTGAAACAGAATTGAACACGGTGTCTGTTTGACAGGTAAATATAAGTTCCAGTTCGTTGAGGCTGGAGTTGATTTGATAGATATGTTCCAAATCGTGCAGATAGCAATCCTCTCCTGTGCTGTTTATGGGTAACAATGTACCGACAATATCAGTGATGCCTTTTCCCTTGGTGATGGGAATGAATTGCTTTTTACCAATATGGTATTTATAAGGTGTTTCGGATAACATCAAAATGGTTTCAGGAGTATTTTGATATACATTGACTGTTTTTCCCCGATGGCATAAAATATCATTAATGCTGTCGTTGATAATGACAAGCGGCTGATATCGGTGGGTTTCTTTATGAAAGATAAACAGGCCTTGGCTGAATAGCGAAACCAGCAGATGGTCTTTGTCCATGCCGGTGATGGAAGCCACCTTTTCTTCCCAGGTAGAAAGTATGTGATGAAACTTTCCGGTGGCCGGGTCGAAGAGGTTGATGCCCCCTCCGTCTGTTCCGATCCATATTTGATTGTCATGGTCCTGATAAATGGATAGGATTGTTTTCTCACTCAGTCCGTAATTCTGTCCCGGCAGTACGTCTTGATAGGTTTTCATTCCTACCTCTTTAATATTGATTAATCCGTTACGTACACTTCCTGCCCACATATTGTCGCTTTTGTCGTTATATAGACAAAGAATAGAGTTGGCAGGCAAGGAGTAACGATCTCCCGGAATGTACCTCAATGTCGATATCTTGCCGGTCTGCGGATTGAGAATATGGATTCCTCCTCCGTCTGTACCCATCCATATTTGTCCGTTATGCTCTTCTAATGATAGCACTACATTGGTTTTGAGGGGAGAGTTTTGTGTATGATAGGTCTGTAATTGTTTTCCATTGCGGTCATAACAGCTTACTCCCTGATTGTAATGAGCTACCCATACATTCCCTTTTTTATCAATCAACAGTGAGATAATCTGTTCACTGTTGAAGGGAACAGGACGGGTGTTGCCCGTAGCGATATCAATAAACAGAGCTTTTGCCCATCGGTTGGTGGCCAGGAGAGTGCGGGAATCCCATTGGTAAAGATTGGAAATATGATACTTGCCGTTCGGCTTCAACGTATGGAACAGGTTGATAATATGGTCTTCATAGTTGTATTTGTATAGTCTTCCTCTTCCCCCGAAGATTACTCCGTCCTCCCATAGGCAAAGAGAACTGGCTATTACCGGATTGTTGTCTTTATCCCGCACAAGGGTAAACTTGTCTTCTTTTTCATTGTAGCGGAATACTCCCTTTTCTGTGATGGCCCAAATGGTATGTTCTTCATCTTCCAAAATATGTGTGACATTACCGCGCAGATATCTTCGCTGTTCGTAACCGTCGAATCGTCCGATTCCTGAGCGTGTCCCTATCCAGACATATCCTTTTTCCTGACTGACTTCCATACAGCGTACCATGGAGGAAAGTCCGTTTTGAGAGGGGATTTGTTGGAAAAAGTACTGTTTGGCTTCTGATATAGAATGCAGTAGAGTGAATAGAAGGAGCAAGGACAGGATTCGTATGTTGTGGGCGGATGTTTTCATTGCTTACTCAAGGTTTGGGAACAAAAATAGTTGATTGTCTTGAATAACACAACAAAATGACGTATGAATAATGCGTACAACCGATAAAAAGTCTTTTTTTGGCTGATTAATTCCTGTCTGCTCCTTCGTTTCCTTTTATTTTGCTATAGCATCGTAAACAGCTTTTGCCATCACTTTCGCTCCTTCTTCATTGGGATGGATATGGTCGGGGAATAATTCCGGCATTCCATCCATTGCGCTGTGAAGGTCAATGACAGGCAGCTTGTTTTTCTTGGCAACCTTCTTAATCATAGGTATAATCTCTTTTGAGATGATATCATCATTAATGCTTTCTCCGGTAAGATATGCCTTTGAAGGATAGCATAGATAGATTTCAGGTTGTGAGGGAAGGGCTTTAAAGGCGTCAATCATGGTTTGTGTATCTTTTATGAAATCTGCTTTATGTACCCAGTTGAATGACTTGCTGTCATTGGTTCCCAGTTTGATAACAACGATATTGGGGTTGAACGCCAATGCTTGTTGATAAGCTTGTTCTTTCATATAAGGGCGATCACCTTTATTCAGCATGGTACGTGCGCTGACTCCAAAGTTTTTCACCCAGTATTTATCTCCTAGCAAACGGCCTAGAACGGAGGGATAGCTGTCGTGGCTCCGGTTTTTGATTCCTGCTCCGTAAGTAATGCTGTTGCCTACACAGGCTACCCGGACAGCATCTTTACGGGGAGCTTTGAAACTGCGCAACCAGGCGGATAAATCGTTTAACATCTCATTCTTGTAAATGAAGTTTTCGCGGATACCCCAGCCATGTCCGCCACTGGCATAAATATGGAGTACGGCTGGTACATGATTCTTGTGCAGCCCCAGGTAATAATTTACCCCATTGGCAGGAGGAACTGTCTTGTCATCGTCACTGTAGGCGATAAAGGCGCGGGGAGTTTCTTTGGTTACTTGTTTCTCATTGGAAAATTCGGTTTCCAGTTCGGCGGAAGCGTCCTTACCTAAAAGATTATCGTGAGATCCTATGTGAGTATAGGATTTATCCATGGTGATGACAGGATAGAATAGGATTTGAAAGTTAGGGCGGAGTTCGGGGCGGGTATGTGTGGCGATGGTTGAAGCTAGATGCCCTCCGGCAGAGGAGCCCATTATACCTATATCATATGGATTCAGATTCCATACATCGGCACTGTCGCGCGCCATTTTCATGGCAGCTTCGGCGTCCGAGATGGGGAGAGTGCGGTCACCATGAGGCATCCGATATTTCAGTACAATCAGTGCGATGCCTTGTTTGTTGAAGTAAGGTGCCCAGTCATAGCCTTCGTGGTTGACAGCCAGTCCGCCATATCCGCCACCCGGACAGGCTACTATGGCACGGCCTGTCGCCAGTTCGGGAGCCGGAAGGAAGACGCGGAGCGAAGGGGTGTCAATATCAAACGGTTGGGGAGCCTTTTGGGCGGCCAAGGGAAAAGATGCTGATAAGAAGAACAGCAGGATCGTTAAAATAGAAAGTTTTAGTTTCATAATATATTGATTAATGGATAAAAACATATTTGGAGATACAAAGATACTTGTTTTTATATTTGGGTTGGTTGTCATTGTCCTTAAAAAAACAATGGCCGGGTTTCCGACTTTGTTTATTACTCCTCTAAAATTGACTATTTCTCGGTGAAATGGACCTTTTTAGCTAATTTTGGACTTAAAAATAGTGATTATTGTACCCCTTATACTTCTGTTTTCCTCTACATTTGCCACAGATTAAAATAATGTTAACTATCATAAATTACTAATTTAAATTTAATTCTATGAAGAAGAACCTCTTTAACGTTTTTCTAGTGTGTGTCTTCTGTGTGGCAGCAATTCCAGATATGTTTGCCCAGCAGATAAAAGTAACAGGTAAAGTTACTGACAGTACGAACGAGGGGATGCCCGGTGTGAATGTACAAGTGAAAGGTACAGCCACGGGAACCATTACAGATTTTGATGGCAATTATTCTATTGATGTTCCTGACTCCAAATCTACATTAGTGTTTTCTTTTATTGGCTATGTGACCCAGCAAGTGCCGGTCGGTGGAAAAAAAGTATTGAATGTTCAGTTGAAAGATGATACCCAGACATTGGATGAAGTGGTGGTAGTGGCTTATGGTACGGCAAGAAAGAGTGATTTGACCGGTGCTACCGCCAGCTTGCGTCCGGATGCTAACGATGCTTCTAAAACAGCTTCTTTTAATAATCTGTTGCAAGGTAAGGTGGCGGGGCTGAATGTAACTTCATCTATGGCTGCTCCGGGAGCTGCCAGTTCTGTGACAATTCGTGGCGCTAACTCATTGCGTGGAGATAACCAGCCTCTGTATGTTATTGATAATGTTCCGCAATCTTCCACCGGGGAATTTGCAGAGTCGGCTATGGGTGGCGGTGATTTCCAGATTGCGCAGGATCCTTTAAGTGCTTTGAATCCTGCGGATATTGAAGATATCACTGTATTAAAAGATGCCTCGGCTACGGCAATTTATGGTTCCCGCGGTGCGAATGGTGTTATTATCATTACGACTAAAAAAGGGAAAGCAGGTAAGGCTAAAGTAAACGTGACTGCAAACTTTACCATTGCGGATGCCCGTAACCTGCATAATATGTTGAATCTGGAACAGTATGCTGCTTATGCCAATATGAAGGCTAATGCCGGCGAGGAAAAGTACTATCCGCAAGCAAATGGCGAGATGCATTATGTGTATGGTGAAAACTTGGATAAATATAAAAAAGATCCTACCAACCCTGAATACTATCGTGTCTTGAGTTATAAGAACTGGCAGAAAGAAGCCTATTCATCTGCTTTCTCTCAAGTCTATTCTGCATCGGTCAGCGGAGGATCGGATGCAATGACTTATTATGTTTCGGGTGGTTTTAAGGATATAAAAGGTATTGTGAGCAATACAGGTATTAAACAAGGTGATTTGCGTGCAAACCTTACGGCTAACCTTTCAAAGTCCGTTACTATGGCGCTTGCTTTGAATGGATCTATCAAACAAAATGATATGATGACCGGGGGTAATACGACAGGTGGTATTGCCGGTTCATTGGCACGTACAGTATTGGATACAGCTCCTTATGAAATTCCGGCAGACGACCCGACATTACAAACGGACATGGACGCAAAAACTACTGTTTATAGCTGGCGGGATGACTATGATGATATAACGGATGATAAAAGCTTTGGCGGTAGTCTGGATTTGAAATGGAATATTTGCAAATACCTTTCGTATAATCTTCGTGCCGGAGGAAATGTGAATATAAACGAACGTGCTCGTTGGTATGGCATGCAGCTCACTATCGGTGCTAATGATCAAGGTGTGCTAGCCATGGCTAATTTGAACAAGACCAATTATAATATAGAGAACTTATTGAATTTAAATATTGACTTGGCGAAAGGTATTCATCTGGGAGCGACTGCTGGTGTAACTTATGACGGACATACATTCTTGAATAAGAATGTGAAGGGTACTCGTTTCTCTAATTTTGACTTACGTACAAAAGGGTTACACCTTGCTTCTGTGAAGACTCATGAACAACCTACCCAAAAGGATTATCAGTTACTGTCTTATCTAGGTCGTATCAATCTTTCTGCTTATGATAAATATTTGCTTACTGCATCTGTACGTGCGGACGGATCAAGTAAATTCAAAAAGGGTAACCGATGGTCTTACTTCCCTTCCTTCTCTTTGGCCTGGCGTATGGAGCAGGAAGAGTTTATGAAGAATATTAACTGGTTGAATCAAATGAAAATACGTTTAGGTTTTGGTGTTACAGGCAATCAGGGCATTAATCCTTATGCTACTTTCTCTGATTATTCACAAATAATAGATTATGCAAAAGCCACAGGGGATCAGATTTTGGCAATGGCGGTAAGCAATTTGCAGAATGACGGGTTGAAGTGGGAACGTACATCTTCTTGGAATGTGGGTTTTGATTTTGCTTTTTTCAACAGCCGTCTGTCAGGATCAGTAGATGTATATCAGAAAAAAACCAATGATTTGCTTATTTCGCGTTCATTGCCTGCTTCCAGTGGTTTTGCAAGTGTGATGTTGAATCAAGGTTCGTTGAAAAACAAAGGTGTTGAAATTAGTTTGAATGGAGATATTCTCCGTAACTTGAACGGTTGGAGTTGGAGTTTGGGCGGAAACATTGGTTTCAATAAATCAAAAATTGGTGACCTGGGTTTTGCACCGACAGATTTTGGAACCTTGAAGAATGTGCGTGGATATCAGGGAACTTCTATAGGAGATCATTTTGGTATTGCTAATCTTTTCATTGCAGGTGAGGCACCGGGATTGTTCTTCGGATATAAGACTCAAGGTATTATTCAGCCGGAAGATATTGTAGATGGAAAAGTTGCTTATACGGCTGCTGACGGATCAACCAAATATTATTCCAGTTCTGTGGCCAATGACTTGGGAGCCGGTAATATAAAAGCGGTGGATATGAATGAGGATGGTGTTGTGGATGAAAAGGATAAAACCATTTTAGGCAATCCGAATCCGGACTTTACTTATGGTTTCCAAACTCGTATTGCCTGGAAAGACCTGTCTGTTTCGGCTTCTTTTAATGGTGTGCATGGTAATCAGATATTGAATACGAATATCCGTTATTATACGCCCTCTCGGCAAGCTGGTAATTTGACACAAGAAGCATTCCGGAATATCTGGACGGAAGAGAATCATTCAAATCTTTATCCGTCGGCTACGGCGAATGTAAAGAACGTGGTTTATGACCGTTATATTGAGGATGGAAGTTACTTGCGTTGTTCGGATATCACTTTGAATTATACATTGCCAAAATCTTGGATGAAGAAAATCGGCTTTCAGAATATAGGTGTATTTGCTTCGGTTAAAAATGCATTTGTCATCACTAATTACAGTGGATACGATCCGGAAATCAATTCGTTTGCTTTTGATGGATTACGCCCGGGCATTGATATGAATGCATTTCCAAGCCAACGTTCTTATGTCTTTGGATTAAATGTGGCCTTTTAAATAGTTTAACCGATAATTTTTTTGTAAAATGAAAAAACTAAAATATATATTTTTATTAGCAGGTGCTTTGTCATTGGCATCCTGCGAATCGTGGCTGGATGAAGACCCGCAATATACGATAAATACAAAAACTCAGTTTAGTACTGTGGAAAATGCCAGACAGGCTTTGATGGGATGTTACGGATATATGTCGGCTGATAATGCTTATGGCCAGGCATGGCAGGAAGTTACATTTGGATATTGTGGTTTTGGATGGTCACAAACGAATGGCAGTTCTACAGATTTATTGGTTTCTATGGACGGAGGAATTGATGAAACCATAAACACAATGGCGTGGAGAGGGATGTATAAAGTGATTGGTGAAACAAATGCATTCATTGCCAATATTGCCGATAGTCCGTTAGAATCGGCTGATAAATTGCCAATGGAAGCGGCTGCTCGTTTTTTGCGTGCATTGGCTTATTATAATTTGGCAGTTACCTATGGAGATGTACCTTTAAAGACCACTCCCTCTGCTCATGACGGAGTAGCTGTTCCTCGTTCTCCTAAAAATGAGGTCTTTGAATTGGTACGTACTGACTGGGAGTTCGCTTATGAGAATTTACCGGAAAAAGATGATGACGGTTTTGCAACGAAGTGGGCGGCGAAAGCGTATCTAGGAAAACTCTATCATACTTTGGGCTGTCAGGGTGATAATACGGCTTGGGAGAAGGCGAAAGCGTGTTTTGATGAGGTAATGCCTAAATACCGGCTGGCGGATAAATTCAGTGATTTGTTTGTTGATTACGTACAAGGTTCTCCGGAATCTATTTTTCAATTGAATTTTGCACTTGCAGGTTCTACCACCCGTAACCGGGGTAGCTGGCTGGTCGCTCCTAATGGCTCTTGTAATGGGCAGGCTTGGGACCGCATACGTGCTTCAAAAGCTTTGTATGATTATTTTTGGGCTACTTATCCCGGTGATCCACGTATTGAAAGCACATTCCTGACTTATTGGAAGTCTTATGCCGGAGTAGGAAAAGGTGAGAAACCTAAAGAGGAGCCTATAGCTTCGGCGCGCGATACTGTATATGCCTATCCTTATTTTACATATACCATTGAAGGAGAAGAAAAACCTGCCGGATGGAAGAAACCCAAGTTGTATGTAGGACGGATTCCTTACGAGAAATTAGCTGATCCGGCTAGTCCGAAAGCTGAAGAACTTTATGCTATGATTGCCGATACGGCTACTGCGACTCCCGCTGAAAAAGGGTATTTGAAAGGCTTGTTGTCTTTGTTGGAAAATGCGACAAAAAAGCCATCTACCAATACAAAGTCATGGCCCTATTTCAAGAAACCGTGGGATCCTGAGCAGAGTGGTAATAACAGTCATAAGAATTTAATTTTGTATCGTTATGCAGATATGTTGCTGATGGCAGCGGATGTATATAATGAATTGGGGCAGACTGACAAGGCGATAACATTGGCCAATGAGGTGCTGAAGAGAGCGCGTCAATCAGGAAACGCGTCTCAGCCGGCTGACTGGAAGAGTGGCTTGTCTAAGGAACAAGTGCGTGAGAAAATTTATTTTGAACGTATTTTCGAAGGTGCCGGTGAACCGGAAATGTATCAGAAAATGCGTTTACGTGGCACAGAGCTTTTGAAAAAAGCTTTCGAGGTCAACAATGGGCATGGAATTATTCAAGAATCAGTGGCCAATAATCCTAAAGGGAACGGGAACTGGGGAGAACGTATTTTTAATGATGGAAATTTGAATGATGAAAACTTCCTGAAGAAAAATTTATTGCTCCCGGTTCCGAAAGATGAGATAGATACCAATTCTGCTCTTGATTATAGTGATAATAATTATGGTTATACTAATTAAGAAAACATGATAGAACGCTTTATTCAATAGGTCTTTATTGGATTTTTCCGGATGCAGGGCGCACCTGCGCTTTGCATCCGTTTTTTTCTTGTCTGTAACCTGTTTCTGGACATTCTCAGATATAAAATAGTCATTTCCAGACAAGAAACAATAACATAACTTGTATCTTTGCGGATGTTAATTCTTTGCTTATTTAAATTTATGAATATGAACAACCTACAATCAGGATTACTTTTTTCTTTGACCGGCATCACTGCTGTGGCATCTTTGTCATCATGCGCTTCACAAAAGAAAACTGAGGAGCAGAAACCTTACAACATCGTGTATATAATGACCGATGACCATACTGCCCAGATGATGAGCTGCTATGACAAGCGTTATATGGAAACGCCTAACCTTGACCGCATTGCTAATGACGGAGTGCGTTTTACTAACAGTTTTGTGGCCAATTCATTAAGTGGTCCCAGCCGTGCCTGCATGATTACCGGCAAGCATAGTTGTGCTAATAAATTCTATGATAATACCACTTGTATATTTGATGGTTCGCAACAGACTTTTCCGAAGCTGCTGCAACAGGCCGGATACCAGACCGCCCTTATCGGAAAATGGCACTTAGAGAGTCTGCCCACAGGTTTCAATTATTGGGAGATTGTACCCGGACAAGGTGATTACTATAATCCGGATTTTATTACGCAAGACAATGACACCATTCAAAAACATGGGTATATAACCAATATCATTACTGATGATGCCATAGACTGGATGGAGAACAAACGGGATAAAGACAAACCTTTTTGTATTTTGATTCATCACAAGGCTATTCATCGCAACTGGCTGGCAGATACTTGTAACTTGTCTTTGTATGAAGATAAAACTTTTCCGTTGCCCGATAATTTCTTTGATGATTATGAAGGACGTCCTGCGGCAGCGGCTCAGGAAATGAGCATCGTGAAGGATATGGATATGATTTATGACCTTAAGATGCTTCGCCCCGATAAACAAACCCGTTTGAAGGCTCTTTATGAAAATTATATCGGACGTATGGATGAGGGGCAGCGTGCGGCATGGGATAAGTTTTATGGTCCCATTATCGATGATTTCTATAAAAAGAATCCTCAAGGTAAAGAATTGGCCGATTGGAAGTTCCAGCGCTATATGCGTGACTATATGAAAACAGTGAAATCGTTGGATGATAATGTAGGTCGTGTACTGGATTATCTGAAAGAAAAGAATATGCTGGACAATACCTTGGTGGTTTATACTTCAGACCAAGGCTTCTATATGGGAGAACATGGTTGGTTTGACAAACGCTTTATGTACGAAGAATCCATGCATACTCCGCTTATAATGCGGTTGCCCAAAGGTTTTGACAGGAAAGGTGATATTACAGAACTGGTGCAAAACATAGATTATGCACCTACCTTTCTGGAATTGGCAGGTGCTCCTGTTCCCGAAGATATCCAAGGTGTTTCGTTGCTTCCACTGTTGAAAGGAGAAAAACCTGCTGATTGGCGCAAATCATTGTATTATCATTTTTATGAATATCCGGCAGAACATATGGTGAAACGTCATTATGGTGTACGTACAGAGCGTTATAAATTAATTCATTTTTATAACGATATTGATGTGTGGGAATTGTATGATTTACAGGCAGACCCTACGGAAATGCATAATCTTTATGGTCAGAAAGAATATGAACCGGTTGTGACGGAGCTGAAGACTGAATTGGCAAGATTGCAGGAGCAGTATAATGATCCGGTACGCTTTTCACCCGATAGAGACAAAGAATAAGAAAAATAGCATATATCATGAAATACACCTGTTTGATTTTGCTATGGTCGTTATTTGCGACTATGGCCTTACCTGCTGACAACCTAATCCAATCTATATCTATTGTTCCCTGCCCGGAGAGTATTACTCCGGGTACAGGTTATTTTACTTTCTCCGGAAAAACAGACTTTACGGTAGAAAATGAGGAGCAGGCAGAGGTTGCACGCTGTTTCTCTGCTCTTTTTACCCAGGCGGCCGGATTTACTCCTTGTGTGAAGGTTGGAGAAAAGAAGGGGAAAATCAGTTTCCTCACCGATGACGCATTAAAGAGTGAGGCGTATCATCTGGAAATAACTCCCAGGCAGATAATAGTTAAAGCTTCAGATACAAAAGGTTTCTTTTATGCCTTGCAGACTATTCGTCAGTTATTGCCTGCTTCCATTGAGGGCACAGCGGTGGCGGAAACTGCGGATTGGAGCGTGCCGGCTATGACAATCAAGGATGAACCTCGTTTCGGATATCGTGGATTGATGGTGGATGTGGCCCGCTTTTTTATTCCGAAAGAGAATCTGCTTCGTATTATCGATTGTATGGGAATGTTGAAAATCAATACCCTGCATCTGCATTTGGTGGATGATAATGGTTGGCGTATTGAAATAAAGAGATATCCTTTACTTACGGAAATCGGTTCACGGCGTGTAGATCGTCCTGGAAAATCTTTTCCGGAGCGTCGTAATCCCCGGCAGGGTGAACCGACTGTAGAAAAAGGATTTTACACACAGGAGGATATCCGTGAGATAGTGGCGTATGCCGCCCGACATCAGGTTGAAGTGATTCCTGAAATTGAAATGCCGGCTCATAGTAATGCTGCGTTGGCTTCTTATCCGTTGTTGGCTTGTCCTGTGGTCGATAAATTTATCGGTGTCCTTCCAGGATTGGGAGGAAATCATGCGGATGTGATCTTCTGTGCAGGAAACGATAGTGTATTCACTTTCTTGCAAGGGGTGATTGACGAGGTGGTGGAGCTGTTTCCCTCCAGGTATATTCATTTGGGTGGGGATGAGGCTCGGAAAACGCATTGGAAGGAGTGTCCGCTTTGTCAGGAGCGTATGCGACAGGAAGGCTTGGAGGACGAAGAAGCGTTGCAAGGTTATTTTATGGCGAGAATGAGTAAATATGTACAAAGCAAAGGGAAAGAAGCCATGGGCTGGGATGAACTGACCAATACCCGGATTCCCGACGGAGCAATTATTTATGGTTGGAGAGGCTACGGTCAGGCTGCCGTCAAGGCAGCGGAGCAAGGGCATAGGTTTGTCATGACTCCTGCACGTATCATGTATTTGATTCGTTATCAGGGACCGCAATGGTTTGAACCTTTGACCTATTTTGGGAATAATACATTGAAGGATGTATATAGGTATGAACCGATACAGAAAGAATGGAGTCCGGAGGTACGTTCCTTGCTGATGGGAGTACAGGCTTCTATGTGGACTGAGTTTTGCAATAAACCGGAAGATGTGGAATATCAGCTGTTCCCTCGTCTGGCTGCTTTAGCCGAAGTGGCTTGGACACAGCCTTGGCATAAAAATTGGAGAAGTTTTTTGGTAGCAATGGATAAATTCAACGAGCATCTGTCTGCTAAAGGGATTGTGTTTGCCTGTTCCATGTATAATATACAACATACGGTAACCCCTGTAAATGGAAAGCTACAGGTGAAACTGGAATGTGAACGTCCTGATGTGGAAATCCGTTACACAATGGATGGTAAGGAGCCGACAGACCGGTCTCTGCTATATAAGAGCCCGTTGATGGTGACCGGTACACAAACTATAAAGTGTACGACTTATAGAGCAGGTCGGCAGATGGGAAAAACATTGACATTGCCTTTGGTTTGGAATAAGGCTACCGCCAAACCTGTTTTAGGAAATACACAGGCTGGGAAGATTTTAGTAAATGGTATACGTGGCAGCTTGCGCCAGTCGGATTTCGAATGGCATTCATGGGAAAGCAGTGATTCTGTCGCTTTTACTATAGATTTGCAAAAGAAGGAGTCGCTTCGTTCTGTATCAGTGGGATGCATAACGAATTATGGCATGGCAGCCCATAAACCGGCAGATATTGAAGTGTGGGTTTCAAATGATAATCGGGATTATCGTAAAGTATCCGGTAAACAGTTCACGGATGGAGAGATTTTCCGTGAAGGGACTTTCAAAGAGGATGTGGTACTTGATTTGAATAAGGAAATTGGCCGTTATGTGCGGATTATTGCTAAAGGAGCCGGAGAGTGTCCTGCAACCCATGTACGCCCCGGACAAGAGGCAAGGATTTATTTTGATGAGGTAATGATAGAATAAATAGATATATGAGAAATACATTATTATATTTTTTGGCTGCTCTGGTTATATTTCCAGTAATGGCGCAACAACAACCCGAATGGCAGAGCCAATATGCTGTCGGACTGAACAAACTGGCCCCTCATACTTATGTGTGGCCTTATCAAACCGTATCTGATATCCGTAACGGAGATTATGAATCTTCTCCTTATTACATGAGTCTGAACGGTAGTTGGAAATTCCATTGGGTAAAGAATCCCGATAACCGTCCGAAGGATTTTTATAAACCGGAGTTTTATACAGGAGGATGCTGTTTTAACTCCCATTCTTCAAAATACACAGGAATAGTAACAGGATTGCCTATTGCTATAATATTCTCAGTTCTCTTTATATGTGCATAATCACTTAACGGCTTGATAAAATGAGATGAAAGAAGAACATATTTTTCACAATGGCTACAATTATAACGAATGCTAGCTTTTACCAACTCTTCTTTTAGATACATTATAGCATGATATATGTATTTCAAAAAAGGGTTATAAACTGTTTCACATTTATCACGTGCCTTAATAATTAATTTAGACGTATTTGGAGCGCCATGTAATACCGAAATCAATTTACATGATGTTCTTTTTATAGCCACTCTACACAGCAATGTTGACATAAAAGGAAGTCCCCACTGATTAATTATAATATCAATTTTTTCATTTATAATTAATCGATGTAACTTCCTCATATTTTTTATAGAACAAACAGGATAGTCTAATTTGACAAGCTTTACATCTGGTAGTAATTGACAAGCTAGTTCAATATGCGGTTGTTCTATTGAAGCTATGATAACACCATGTCCATCCTTTATAAAACGATTGGCAAGTACAGTTGTCACTACCTCAACACCACCATAATTAGGATAAACACGATAAAAAAACAATATATTCATATTACCATTCTCTTTATTACTGTAATAATGAAGCTAGAAATGCAATTTGTTTGTCCTGCATTTCTTTTAATCCTTCTATGCTGACAAGTCTTTCCCTTACATCAGGAATTTTCGCATTTTCAAACAAGGCTATCCTAGGACTATTGCTAAACAATCTTGCTTTATTTCCAAATGCCAAAGTAGGGATACAAGCATGTATCTTAGCTCTCAATTCTCTTAACTTCTATATCTACTCATCTATTTCACTCTATCAGAATAAACTTCTGAAGCATTCCGGTAAAGGAGTAAATAATCCATTGGATTATCAGATACTATCACTCCATTTTTTACTAACTTACTAACTTTTGTATAAGGAAAAGGCTTATGATAAGAATAAACAATATTCTTTTCTTTAAAAATATTTTTCAGTTCTTCTTTTATCCTATAATGCTTAGGTTCTTCAATATTCAATACTACATACGGTGTTAAATCAGTATCTATTTGGGGTAAATTAAGTAAATTCACAAAGAACACATTATCTATTCCATTATAACTATTTTTTGTAAAATTTGCATAGTACTTAATAGGCAAGGCTATCACGGGTCATTATAGCGTAAGGCTGCAATTTTCTTAAATATTCAGAAACAAATTTGACTTCATATTCTGTATAGAAGTTTCCGCTTGCACCTAAAAAAATAATCTTACTTCCTTGTTCTGCTTTTCTCTTTATTAAATCTCCATAAATCGTAAAAAATGGAACAGTTAATACACATCCCGGAATTATAAAATAATCACATTTAACCATACTGGCCATACTAAAGATATTTTGCGTTTTTACCGTTTTGTATGAACGGTCATGAAGCTTTTTAGCAGCCCTTTGCATGGTATGTACCCATAACCAATTTATTATTGGGTTTTCTTTCAGCATGAACATTTGTCCCATTGTAGCTGCAAAATTAGCATTTGAGCTAACTTTAAATAATTCAGCATTAAGCGGTAATGCTTTCATCAAAGCAGCTTCAGCACCCAAATCTATAAATCCGTTACCAATATTATTAAATGTAACAGAAGTCAACAATGCAATTTTCTTTTCTAACATATTAATAGTAAACTAATTTGTATGTAGTTATATTTCTTTCCAATCATGCGGTTTATTCTCTCATCAGTTCCCTAAACAGGTCTAACCATTTTTGCATTACCTTTGGTTTTGAAAAGCATTTTCCCGACATATAAGCCTGCTTACCCATATCTTCTAGTAATACTTTATTTTCTATCAATTTTATACAAGCTTCCGCCAAGGCATTTACATCATTATCCGGCACTAAAAATCCATTCTTACCATTGTCTATGATACTATTTGCTCCAGTAATGTCAAAACTAACACAAGGCAAGCCACAATTCATCGCCTCCACCAATACCAACGGGAAACCTTCATACAAAGATGACATGACAAAAAAAGAAGAATGAGAATATACTTCACCTATACTAGGTGAAACACCTTTCAGATGAACAACTGATGAAAGATGCAAAGCATCAATTTGTCGTTGAAGACTTTCTCGCAGACTTCCTTCACCCCAAATTTCCAATTGCCAGTCCGGACACTTTTGTGCAACTATCACCCAAGCTGCAATCAATCGATTATAACCTTTTACAGATTCTAATCTACCTGCTGATATAGCAACTTTGCTTTTTCTACCATTTCTTTCATGTAGTTGTATATTGCTAAAATTAGGTATTACAAATATATTCGGTAAATTCCACATTTTCTTGTCAGACTCTGTTAATGCAATTACCTTATCGAATTTTGTCAAACAACACTTTCTTAAATATTGAACTAAAAATTTCTTTCCTCGCGATTTAAAAATTTCCTCATCTAATATCTGTTGTCCTTTATAAGAAAAATGAAACTCATGGATCTTCTTTATCCGCCGACAAATAAATGGTAATATCCATATCAATAAAGGAGCATTGGCATTGACAGCAATATCTATCTTATATTTTTTAAATATGTGACGTATAATACTTATATTTTTCCATACTCTATTAATTTTCTTTCCAAAGCCTACCTTCCACTCTATATCAATAGGTAACAGTTGAATGTTCGGGTGCAAAGGATATATAGGTTTTTCCTGTCCATTACCATAATATGCCAAAAAAAGCCGTCCTTCCATATTTTCCGCCAAATAATTCATCTTATCTGACACTATACGGAATATACCTCCTGCAATGGTAATATTGGGAACAAAATAAATGATATTCATTATTTACTTTTTATCCATGAAATTACTAGTAATAATAATCGCTTTGCCCATTTGAATCTCCAAGCAATAGTTTTAACACTCCACAACTCGGCCAAACATGTATCGTAATCATGATGTATAAATGCATTTTTTGCATGTATATACACAACTAAAATCACATACTTTCTATAATAAGAACTTTCCGATGTAAAGTTAAACCACTCGTAATAAGGAAATTCTCCATTTTTAGAATAATCTGATGTAAGACTATCAGATAACCCTGTTCTATAAAAGACTTTCGGAAGGTTCAAATAGGCTACATCATAATTCAACGCTATTCTAAGCCAAAGGTCCAAATCCTCACCACGCTTAATACCTACTCGAAACATTGGTATCTCCTTTATCACTTCTTTTTTTAAGCACAAGGAGCTAGTCCAGCAAATAGATAATCCATTCATTACGGATTCTTTAAAATAATCATGAACAAGGAAGTGTATGTGTTCGTTAATCAACACATTACGAAGTTTCCGTTTCCCCTTTTCCAAAGAGTAGAAAGCAGTAGAATAAATCCCAGCATTAGGATAGATTTCTATCAACTTCTTTTGGCATTCCAAATAATCGGATTCCCAAATATCATCTGCATCCAGAAAAGCAATGTAATCATATTTAGCACGCATAATACCATAGTTACGTGCTGCTGATACACCTTCGTTTTCTTTTGTATAAATATGAATTCGTTCATCCTGAAAACTAGAAGCCACTTCCAAACTATTATCTGTCGATGAATCATTCACCACGATTACTTCATAATCACAATATGTTTGATTCAGAACTGACTTCAGTGTTTCTGCAATATAATCAGCCTTGTTATATAGAGGAATAATAATAGAAAACATTATCTTATAATTGTTTTTTAGTACATGATATATTCTTTCTGCAATTTCTAATTACCGATAAGCCACAGCCTATATATATCATCATATACGACCATTTATCTCCATTTCCGGTAACTATTGAATTAAAAAGGAAAGCCCATGTTAAACCCATGCACGTTATGATAAAGATTTTGTCTTTATATTGCATGAAAATTTTTATTAATGAGAAGAAGAAATAAACGATAGTAACAATTTGTATTAGTCCTCTCTCTATCAATAAAACAAATACATAACTTTCCGCTCCCAAAAGCATACTACTTAAAAAGCTATCATCAACTTTTACAACTTCCCAAAAATATTTAAAGCCATTTCCAAAATATGGAGATTGTAAGAAAAGTTCATAGCTATATACTAATTGTTGCAATCTCATAAAAATATTACTTCCGCCAGTATCTCCCCCTCCCTCCTCAAACATATCAGAAAGAAAAGGAATCCTGCTTATAAAAGATGCCACCACCCCAACAACACCCAATCCTAGAACAAGTAATAATACTTTGTGTGATTGCACTTTTGAAGAATAAAAATAATAATATACAAATATCAAACCTACAAATAAAGCTAAAATGGAAGATCTGGAACCCGTAAATAACAATGCTATAAATAACAAAAATGCAAGTAATAATCTATGTTTTATATTTTTGTTATTTTCAGGAGAAATAATTATAATCAACATTGATGATATAGCAGCTCCTGCTATGTGAGAACTGTAATAAAAAGAGGGTATTCTGACTCTCGCTCCACTATTCATACTAAAATCTGTTCCTGGTATTTGTGAATTTACAATATCCGCTCCTATCAAATATGTAATTATCGAATAAATAGATACACATAAAGCTATCTGTAATATTGCATGCAGCAATTTATGTAAATCGTTTGTATGATAAAAACTTATATATCCTAACAATATAAATCCAAAAGTTTCCATATACTCCAAAATGGCTTTATACAATCCTACACTACACCCTCTATCATCAAATAGCCCAGTACATAAATATGCAATAAAAAGTAGAATGAATTGTCTTTTTAATGGAATATTCAATAAAATAAGCCTGTTACTCTTTCTCATAAACACTGATATATAAAAAGCAATGGTCAGAACACGCAACACACTTAAATGAGGAATTACTTCTACGCCATAATTACAAAACATTATTCCCCATAAAAAATAAACCAACCGTTTATCTCCATTATTTCTCAATATCTGTATACTGCATCCAATACAGATAAGAATGATTACTAATTGTACCAACACCTTTCTTGAAAATAGCTTATACCTATTAAGTTTCCTATCGTTTTATCTAACGGAAAAATCACTCATATATTTTTTCAGTTTAATTAATAGTGATTTGGATACTGTTGAATCGAGTTTCCGACAAAAGAGAGCTTTTCCCTTAACAATTTTATCAAAATCCTCGTCAATCAATACTCCTGGTGCATTTTTCACATTCCAATCTATATAGCGTAACTGATTATTAAAAATCGTATCTCTCAAGTTTGAATTCATTAAAATCGTTTGGAAATACACTTCCTCCCCACAAGTCGTATTTTTAAGCCTTTGCAATAAGTCTTCTGAAGTCTCTCCATTAACGACCTCGTTTACAGCGTTTTTTGTCAACGAACAATACACACTACCCCCATATATAGAATATGAAGGAAGTGATCGCTGCAAACCTAACATCTTCTGAGTTATACGCCATAATGAATCCAATTTTCGATATATACCTTTACGAATATCTGTTCTTGAGGAAAATGTTCTATACCTTAAAATATCCAAGCCATCTCCCCACCACCCTTGTCTTGGCAGTGGAAATATGTCAAGATAATTCATCCCATCACCACCTAATATAGTATCAAATTGCAGCGGAGGTATAGCATAATAATCCTGACCTGTTATTAAATGATAATAATCATAATTTTCCCCACTATTTAACGCCATACTCATGAGCTCTATAAATGCATATAAATGTTCTATTCCACCCCAATATATACGATATTTTTTTATAACAATTGCTCTATTGTTTATCATGGAAGATAAAAGTGATGATTTTGCATCAATATGTATATAGACTCCCCAACTTACAGGTGTTTCATCTATAATTGAATTTATCATCTCTGCATCCTTATAAGCTGTCATAATCAAACAATGTCTCATTGAAAATCTTATTTTAAACATTATTATTCTCATCACTTCAGCCAAATACCTTTAGCTGTACCATTTACAATCTTCAAGATCTGTATTCTTCCAATACAAGCTTGTAAGCCAAAAACTACAGCAGGAACTATCAAAACACCTTCCACTCCAAAACGTTTCGCAAAAAAAGTCATCAACGGTATAGCTGTTAAAGCAAATAATAAATAGACAATCAATTGTATACGCACTTTACTTGTTCCATTAATAAGGTACATATAAATATTACCTCCTGTTTGAAGAAAAACATATACAGCTATGCAAACAGATAATGAAAAAGGAACAGATACAGAATTACCAATCCACCATTGAAAAATAATTTCAGAACACAATATCATTAAAATTAGTACAGGAATACATAAAAGCCATAATGTATCCAATTTTTTAATGATTCTCTTCATCCATCCACTATCTTTTTTAATATATGCATCTGTAAATGCAGACCAAAAAATATTAAGGATAATGATAAATATCATATTTACCACATTAAAATACCTATAGGCAATATTGTATTGGGTTACGACCTCCGGTCCTTGTGTTCTAGATAAAATGATATTGACGAATTGAAAAATGAACAATGTAGAAACCATAATGACAAAAAATTGTCCACCCAGTCCCAAAATATTCCGTGTCAACACTAAACGGACACTTAGTAATGAAGGAGCTACTAAACTGTATCTTTTATCATGAAACATAATAACAGAAATAGTGATTACCAGTATACAAGGTACCCCCGAAAAGACAAAAGCCAACGCGCTCAAACTTCCTGAAGTCGTCTTTGTCAATATATAAATACAGACAAATGCCAATACCTGTCCACCCGTTTGAATCAACGAAGCTAAAGCAGGCTTTTGATCTGCCGTCAGCATGGTAGTAAAGACACTTGC
>ENA-OPCW01000150-OPCW01000150.1-human-gut-metagenome-genome-assembly--contig:-NODE-150-length-34563-cov-5.603309_pt1 | contig 34563 bp, 27 predicted proteins | sample MGYA00241258_ERZ501496 | MGnify/ENA primary metagenome ERZ501496 (study PRJEB25962, sample SAMEA2042660) | human gut metagenome | biome: human gut; feature: human-associated habitat; material: faeces...
ACGTCATGAGCCGGAACCATGACGACCATAGCAAGAACTTATCTTTCCTGATGGACAGTTCTTTTAAAGTTTTTTGCTCTTTCCGGTGATTGTCCTGAAAGTGTTTTTTGAGTTTCTATTATATCATTATCTACTAAATCGGCAACACTATTAATTCTTTTTACATATGAATCAATGTCTTTGGATTCAGCAATTTTTTTAATATCTTGTCCTTTTATATTGCCACCACCTCTTGGTGTTCCAAAATTAACTCTTCGGTTTATTTCCATAGAGAAACTATTTGTTATATTTCCAAAAGTTTCTTTTGAAGCTCTGTTGGTAGCATCTTTAATCGATAAACTAATAAGACAAAGCGTTGACATAGCTGTTATAACTAACAATATAATTATTGATTTTAGGCTTTTTCTAGTTACATACGCAAATGCATTTTTTATCATTATTGTACCTCCTAATTATTTATTTTCTTAAGTTTTCTATCTCTTAATTCTAAAATAATGTCAGCAGAATTTGCTACTTCTTTACTATGTGTTACTACGATTACACACTTATTTCTTTCTTTAGCTAACTTTTTAAGTATTTCAATTATTTCACCAGCAGTATCAACATCAAGATTTCCAGTAGGTTCATCAGTAAACTGTACCCCTATCCCTTTATGCCTTGAAAATGGGGGCTTTAACTGTATGCACACTTGTGTACTGTGTGTTATTTTCCATAAGAAGAGCTAGTAGCAAAGTCTCAGCCCTCCACTACTAGCTTTTCTCTCTTTTTCTATTCTTCTGTTACTGTTTTCATATAAAGTGCTTGCATGTTCTGTTCCCGAACACTCATTCCTGCATGTTTAAATTTATATCGTAGCAATGCTGCTTTTGCCTCCTCATGCGTAGACAATACAATTTGCCCTATTCCCTGCTGTGTCAACAAATCCGCAAGCGAAATTGCACTGATATCATCAATTGTTTGAAGTGGATCATCTATCAGTAAAATGTCTAACCCTTTCGTATCACCATACACATTTTTTATTGAAAGTAAAAGCGCAATCGAAAGACCATTCAATTGTCCTGTACTTAAAATATTATAAACATCACTTCCACTCTTAGAAGCTGCTTCAAATACTAACTGATTGGTTTTAATGACTGCTCTAATTCCCAACCCTAACGGATAATTTTGTATAATCCTTCCACTATACACCATTAAAGGAATTTTAATTGCATTAAGAAGCTGTGTTTGATATTCTTTATTCGCATCTTCATATTTACCAACCAATACTTTTATTGCATCTGTCATATCCTTTGTTTTATTCTTATATTCCTCATAATCTCTTTTTAGTTTTCTTAGTCGGGCCTCTTCCGTAGAAAGCTGCTGAGAAAGATTATCATTAAATAACTTCGCAACATATTGTTCCTTGCTTTGTAACTCTCCCACTGTGTGATACGGTTTTTCATTATGATAATAGGTATTGTGAATGGATTTATACAATTCAACCTGCTTTTCTTGAAAAATAATTTTATTTGGAACTTCCTTTTCTTGAAGTTCTTTCAATAAGTTTTCATATTGTTGAGAAAATTCTTCAATATCAAATTTTTCTATTCCCTGAGATTTAAACTCTGATATTTTTACCTTATCCAACAACTGCTGTAATTTCTCCACCGCTAGATTCTTACATCCTGATAAAGTATCATCCATTTTTATTAGTACTTTATTTTCCTCAAGAAACACTTTCAACACAGGAATAATTTCTTTTTGAAATAAATTTGTTATTTGTGTCTCAATATCTTCTATTATTTTTATCCCATCTGTATGAATATTTTTTATAAATCGTTCTGTTTCTATAATAGCTGAATCTATATCCGTAAAATCCGTTCCACACAATGGGCATTTGTTTTTATCAAACTTTCCAGACTCCGCAGCATTATAAAATTCTTTAATAAGTCCCCTTCGTGCCTTTGTCATCTGTGCCAGAACCTTATCAGCATCATCCAATTGACTTTGTTCTTTTTTCTGGTTCAATAATAATGTTTTTATTTGTGCTATAATTTCTGCTTTTATTTTAATCTTATTGAACAATGTTTCATCTACTGACCAGACATTATTGCTATAATTCATCAATAATTCTTTGCTCTTATTTAACTCTTTTATGAGACTTTCTTTTTTATTAAGTAATTCAATCTCCTGTCGATAAAACAATGCCATATATAATCGTTTCGGTGATGCTTTCAATTCCCTTATGATAGCATTATCTTTATATCGAAGGTATTCTTCATAGTTTTCTATAAACCCTTCAATTTGTTTAAGCTGCTGAATAACAGTCTCATATGTAACTCCCTGGTCTAATTTTATGACATCAAATTCATATTCAACTTCGTCAAATAATCGTATATTTTCCCCTGGCAGTTCTGCATTCATAACAATGTGATCTGTCTGACGTTTTATCTCATTTACTCTTTGACTTACTACACCTATTTGTTTTTCTTTATCCCCAATTTCTTTTTCTACTCTTCCAAGAATATGTTCTTGAACCGATTTCAGCATTTGAATTTTATCAGTTATCTCGGTGTCATCTAAAAGAGAAGATACAGAATCTTTTCTATTTTTATACTTATTTTGTAAGAAGTCCAAAGATTCACTTTGAGAAATATATGTCCCTATATCAAACATATTGGAACTCAAATGAAATTTATCATACAATTCTTCTTGACTAATTTCTTGACTATTAAGTGTGATAATACTCTGAAATTCATTTTTACATAAAAGTTTTCTTTCTACATGTATTTCATCTGAAAAATCAGATGATAAAATTGCCGAAATAACTATATCCTTATTTACATCATTTGCCAGTGTTCCTAATGTTTCCGTCTTCCTATTTTGTAAACTAGGGTTAAAATGCTTTATTTTCCCAGTCACCAAAACTTCAATAGCATCAAATAATGTAGTTTTACCATATCCATTTTGACCATCTAAAATCACAATATTACTATTCATAAAATCAAATTTTAAAGGTTTATTATTTGTAATATACTTAAAATTTCTAATACATAGACTCTTAAATGTGTACCCCATCCAATTACTCCTCCAATAATTTTTGATATATCATATCGGACAATACTTCTACGTCAAAAGATGCTTCTTCTATTGATCTTATAAACATATCATTTAGCATTTCAACATTCTGTTTTTGTTTCCGTATTCCATCTATCTTTTGTTTTACCATTTCATCAAAGTCATTCATGACTGCCTTTGGAAAGATTGGATTAAAAAATGGAACTTTACTTAATAAACGCGTCAAAAATTGTACCTGCTCCGATTCATCGTTCAAGAACTGTACAGCTTCTAATACTGTATCAAGCATCGGTTTCCCATTAGTTTTCAATGACCTACACCATTTTTCGAAACATTGCAGTTCTTTTTCTGTATAATAGAACACATATTTTTTATAAAAGAATTCATTTTCTTCAATTTTTATAATATCTGGATACATTCTTTCCTCTATACACTCCACTTTCCAGAACAATATCATGTAAGAATCGCTTGGTGTCGGTTTTTCTATGACTGTGTATGCATCACTATTTAATGCTACATCTTCAATCTCTGCTAAATTATCCTGATTTTCATCATTTATCTCAAGTTCCGAAAAATAGTAATACTTGCTTTCTTCTCCAGATGCATCCATAAACAATTGCACTTTTTCATTATACAAATCAATCTTTGTATCTTCATCTTTTTGCATCGGTACAATATTTCCATCATTTAATAAACGGATTATATCCAATATAGTATTAATCATGATTACCTCCATTTTGTTCAAATTTTCCCTTCAATTCCTGAGCAGAAATCAATTCTATATCTCTATAATATTCGCCTACTTTATTTGGAGAGCTATTTTTCCATCCAGATGTAATTTGTGCTTGGGATAAAGTTCCTGAATAGCTTCCCGGAATAACCGTAATACTATTTCCTGCCAATATATCAATAATGTCTGTATTATTAATAATATTTTGGAAAATACTCTGTAACGCCCGTTCTTTCCTGGCACCACGTGTAAGATCTAAAAACGTAGGTATGACCTGTTTGCTTGGCGCTTGTGAATACTTTGATTGTAAATATATTCCACAATTATCTCCCGTAACTTTTTCTGGAGTATCGCTTCTATACAGTAATTCATAAATTTCACTTTGAATTTTATCAACTGAAAGAGTTTCTACTAAGTTCAATTCGTTATCCCACTCATCTACTTTACCCGGATTGAGTAATTTACAAAACTGACCATAATCAACAATTTCAGTCATTTTTTCATATCCACATTTAGCAGCACATATTCTATTACAATTTTCTAAAGAAGTATCACATTCATCTTGACATAAATTATTTAAAGCCTTTTCAATATTCTGCATAACATATTCGTAAATTTTCTCTTTCAAAAAATATTCTTTTCGCACATCTTCTTTATCGATAGCAGACTCCATAATTCCTACGATATCAGAAAATTTTATTATATATTTTCTTTTTTTAGAGTCCTGCTTGTGCATCCTTGCGATGCTATCATCTAAAAACAAACATAGTTCCCCATATACAATCTCTTCTGCCTTATCAGAATAGCCTTTACTTTTCAAATATGCTAAGATTTCCGTATCTATTTCATTTCTCACATCACATACACCAACTACTTTTGATGCCCTTTTATATAATTCAACACTTACATTGTATGTATTAGATGCATCATCCCAATCTTTTATCTCCTTTGCAACTGTAAGATAACATTTTGCTGTTGGATTATTTGATTCAGCCCGATGTTTCAACAATTTGTCCATTGCTTTGCTATAACTGTTCCATTTATCTTTAGACAAATATGCCTTAACCTGATGAAATGATTTATATTCTGAATCGCAAATAATACAAAAATCTTCTGTTTTTTCTAATTCAACAGAATAGGCGTCTATATCTTTGTTTTTATCTTTGGCTATTTGATTTATTAACTCTAGGACATACAATAGCATCATTTTTCCTTGATAATTAAATCCACTCCATGTTGGTATTGCATCATTACCTCTACCCACGACCATTACTCCTTATAATTTTTATACTCTCATTATACGACAAATAAATAATAAGTCGAGTTAATCATACAAAAATTGGCAAAATAGTTTTGGTATAGAGGCTACATATTTCTGTACTGCTTATTTCCCAATAAAAATGGAAGATCCTTTTTAGAATCTTCCGCACTAATTTCTGTATTATTCATTTTTTTCTACATTTGGTAATAAAGAAGCTATCGGCCAACTATAAAATTCTTCTTTTTCTGTTGCAGATAATTGCTGCATATGTATATCAAATTCATCAAACTGTTTCAGCAAAATACATGCACAGCACCTCGCAAATATATTCTCAGAATATTTAATCTGTGCCAATGTTTTCCTTTCTTCAAGCTCTAGCTCCCTTTTACGGGCAATAATTTGAAGTCTATTTATTGTAAGAATGGTTGAATCCATCGAATATTTCTCTAAGATATTTATTAATTTTTCAGCCAATAACAATAAATTTTTATCTCTTTCCTTATCATAAGATTTTAGAAAATCCAATATTAGTCCCAAAAGTTGATCCGTTTCTTCTTCACCGATGTTGTACATTTCTTCCAACAGATCATTTTCATCAAATATCATCTGAAATATATCCTCATCTCGTAACGCAAACCATCTGCTGATTTTCTGTGTTTTTCCATCTGGTATATCGGCAAAGATAGCAATCCGTTTACCATCCTTCAAATAATTACGAATTATATATCCATCTTCTTGAATCTTTTCATATTCTAACAGCAATTTCCTACGTCCAATTATTTGTTTGTAAAGACCACAATTTTCATCTGCTTGAAATGGTAACGATAAAACTTTCATTTCCACTAATCCCTTTTTCAGAAAAAATATGGTAGGTTCTGCATCTAAAATTTCTTTCGTTTTAAATAAACTTCTTTTAATATTTAGTTCTGCAAGTGTTTCTCCTAATTGAACAATCCGTTTGTGATATGCAAGAAATCCTTCTGTAAAAGCTGTTTGTATTTCCCCTAAGAAATTTTTTCCCAGACTTATATTTTCAATCATTACTTCCTCTGCATCAGAAACAGCTATTATAATTTTTGATGCTTGAAAAACTGTTTCAAAATTATAGTTAGTTGCCTCAACACAACGAATGGTTGTTTTTTGGCTTTTTTCTGTTAATACAAATTCGATGATCTCACTAATCCTTGTAGTCGTTTGATTTAATTCATAAATATGTCGGACAGGATATCTTTGTTCTATTTTATCATCGATTTTTATTAACCACTCACTCTCGGTCGCAGTAACTAAATCTGTCAATAAAACTGGTATCTCCATCCCATCCTTCTTGGTATACACATACTTAAAAGGACTTTTCGCAATTGCGATTGCAGGATTCATATATGGAGTTGGCAATGTTGATATAGTAAAATTAGATATATTATCATAATCGGGAATTGATTTTCCCACCCCTACCATTGCCTGTTTAGGTCTATTTTCTTTAAAAAGAACACACAGCTCTTCTAATTCTCGGACAGTTTTTACATGGTTTAAATGTACCGTAATGCTCCCCTGCTCTTCTTTTCCTTTCATTATATGGACAATATCTACCGGAAGTAAGATTTTTGCATACATTTTGTCATTATATTCCGTTTTTGAAATTGCATCAACGAAAAATATTACTCCGCCATTCTTTAAATAATTTTTCAAATCATTTATATCCACTGGATAACTTATGCTATCCGAATCCGGAAGAATATTATACTCTTTTCCCTTTACTTGAATAGGAATAAGAAATTCATTTCCTGTCGAAGCCGGCTTTTTAGTTTTGTAATATATAATATTTCCATCCCATGAAACTGTTTTGTCATTCATATGAATATCTGACTCATCCAAATATTCAGATCTAGCACACATTCTTTGTAGTGTTGTTATAGAAAATGTTTCTTGACTACTCATTTATCTGAATCTCCATGTAGTTGTTCATTTCTGAAAGTTGATTGTTTTCTATTACATTATACTATATAGCACACTACGTTTCTAGATATTTTATCTCCACAACCACCAGCAGGCGCGTTCTTCACGCCCCTGCCAGTCGCTGATTGTTTTCTTCTTCATTAAAAATTCTTGATCAGATTCAAGTCTCTTTTATTCAATGCTTTCCGCATTGCTTCATTTTCTTTCCGTAATGTCTCGTTCTCTCTTTTCAGTTTTGCTACCTGTTGCTCCAGCTGCAGGATACGGTTGTCCATTGCCATATCTAAAATCTTTCTTCTCTTATCTATCATGCCAGCCTGTAGCTGCAAGGCACGATCTACTGCCTTTCGCACTTCTGGGTTCTTATAAAAAAATCCTCTGGACAGTCCGGTCTTTTGCATCAGTTTAGGAACGGTCACTTTATCCTCTTCTTCGATCATTTCCTGGATCGTCAGTTTTGCCCTCTGAATCTTCTCCACGCTCTGCTTATGGTTTACTTCCAGCATCTTGTCATATTTGCTCATACTCTTTCCCCCATCCTGCCAGATTCGCCCGGATCATCCGGCTCATCTCTGCTCTGATTTCTCTCGTTTCATCTGCGATGATCTGGAGGCTCATCTTCCGGTAAAATTTCACATTCTTTACGGATGTATGCCCCAGTAGTTTTGCGATGGTCCAGTCATCCAGATGCAGTTCTGTTAAGCGGATACCATATACATGGCGGAACATATGCGTTCCAAATCCGAATAGTTCTCCATGGTCGTCCCGCAAATCTTTTTTCTGGATCAGATCCATCACCTTGTTTTGAACGGTATTATACTGCATAGGTCTCTTACTATTTTTCTCATCCACAAAAATGTAAACCGTATCTCCATACCTTTTCTTGCTATACTCTATTGCTTTTTCAATCAGCAATTCCAGTTCTGCACTGATAGGTTTCACAAAGGTAGTTGTTTTCATCTGCCGGATCTGGATCATAGGATGTCCGTCCTGCCGATACAGGCAGTCTGTCTGCAGGGTAAGGGTATCCGATATCCTTGTTCCTAACATCTGGTGGATGACCATAAGCCGCTCCATCTGCTCGTCCAGCTCCGCAAGCGCTGCATTAAAACGAATCAGCTCACTATCTGAATAAGATTTCAGTTTCGGCTGCACCTGTCTGGGCAAGTCACTGGCCAAAAATAAAATTTCTAAATGTGGATACCCATATAATTTTCCAATGGTTTCCAGCAGTCCTCGGAGTCTCGTCAAATCCATTCGGTAATTATTCACGCCCTCCGCTTCCGTTGCAAGGTACGTCAGATATTCTTCCAGCAACTCCCGATTCAGATCTTCTGCCGAATGGATTTGGGGATATGTTTCTTTCAAATATCTGGATAGTCTCCGGATGGCTGTCAGCTCTTTGATGATCGTTGCAATCGCTTCATGATGTAAATGTTCATAAACTGCCTTTTTTGTTTCTTCCCGTAAGTCATCCTGGATAATCGCTGTAAAATTCAAAGTCTGTACATTTTTAATCGGATTCTTTTTATAGGCAACGTCCAGATTCTCTAATTTCCAGATATCTTTCTCAATCTCATCCCGTTCCTCTTTGGCTTCTGTAAATTGATATGCCTTCCGCACATATGTGATGAGGCTCGATGGCACTGTCTTTTCTTTCCCATATACGTTGATTCCCTGCATGGTCAGTTTTTGTCCATGTTCCAGAAGCCAGCTTCGGATTTTGAGCAGCCATTGTTCCCACTCCAGTTCCTGCAGGCTCTCTGCCCGGATGTGCTTATCCTTTACCATTCTACAAAATCTCTGATAGAGCACTCGTTCCTGTATCATCGTTGCCAATGCACATTGTCGGCTTCGATTCTCAATAAAGGAACGGAATTCATTTTGAAGCCCCTTTGTTGGAAGCAGTCCGAAATCAAAGCAATGGGATTCCTTTACCTTCTTTTTCTCTTTTTCCTCTGCTCTTGCATAGCAGTCTAAATCGATTAGATATAATTTTTCATCCATGGAACTCTCCTTTCATCAGTTCCGCCGCAAAGCTGTGGGTTTCTTCCTGGAAATATGCTTCACTGGCTTTTTCCAGTTTCTTCGGCATATAGTCCACATACTGTCTGGTCATTTCCTCATATTCATGCCCCAAGTAATCTCGTACCGCTTGGATAGAAATACCATTATCATAATAAAGCGTAGCCAGGTTATGGCGGTAATCATGGGATCTGAAAATATATTCCCCGTCTGCAATCTGATTTTTCTCACAGTATTTCAACATTTGATACCGTAATGTAGCATACTGGAATGCTCCACCTTTTTTGCTTTTAAACAGGTATTCTTCTGGTCCGATCTGATTTTTCTTTTTGTACACCTGCACCAGCTTATACAATGCTTCCGGAATGGGAATCCGCTTATACGTTTTCATTTTCACCTGATATACTTTCAGCCAGTAATCTCCATTCTTTTCTTCATAATCACCACCTGTCAGGGTGCATACTTCGCTTCCCCGGATTCCGGTACACCATAAGTGCAGGAACATCAACCGCAGATGTTCCGGAAACTCTGCCAGCTTCGATAAAATTTCCGTATAGATTCTTTCCGGTACACTGCGGTCATGGTGGACATGTACTTCTTTCTGCAGATAATACGCATGCCGGAAGGGAATCTTCTTCAGATATCCTTTGACTACAAGAAAATTGTAAAACTGCAAAATCATAAAGATCCTTCCATTTGCTGTTTTTTCACGGGTATCCTGTCTCTGAACGGATTCCAGATATCTCTGAATCTTCTCTGCCTCCACTTCATAGATCGGCTTTTCCTCTCCATTGAAGTGTGCCAGGAATGTACGAAGTTCCAGCAGCTTGATTCGGATGGTACTGATAGATAAATCTGTGATTCCAAACAGATACCGCAGATATTTTTGCAAAATCTTTTGATTTTCCAGGTTAGTCACCTCTCTAAAGGATACCGATTCCACAGGCTTACTTGGATTCATCCGTTCTCTGGAAAAATGGAAGCGTTCCAAAAACCACACATTTGCTTTCCAATGAATTTCCGGCGCCTGTAAAAATAGGATTTTTCTGCTCATCTGCAGGATGCCAAACATAGTACTTCTCCTTTTCCCTCGAAAGTCTTCCGAGAGTTCCTGTTCAAATTGCTGTTCTTTGGCCAGTGTCATTATCTCAATATCAGCTACTTGTTGCTTCGCACAAAATTGATAGAGCCTTTGCAGTGCCAGCAGTTTCTCTTTTCTGTAACGGCCTTTGTAGGTATGGATCACCTCTTTCAGCACTATAAAAATCTGCATCTTCAAATTTTGGGGACACTCCAGTGTAAAATCCCATAGCAGTTCCTTTCCATCTTTGCTGGTCAGAAAAGATTCTGCTATCTCAATCTCCGGATAATGGCTAAGGCACATCCACTGTTCCTGATACTCTGTAGTATAGTTTCTTCTCCCTGCCAGTGTCTGCAGTTCTTCTTTCATCCGATGAATCACGATTCCATCAAATCCCCGCAGGCAGGTAATCGGTGCAAGAACGGTTTCGTTCCTTTCCAGATATTCTTCGCAGCGGACCCTTAGGACTGCGTCCATCTCTGAAATATCAGTAATTCCTTCTTCTATCAGGAACTTCTTTATCCGGTTTCGTATGGTTCCATTTACCTCTGTACAGGCATCCACCTGCTCACAGATTTTTTGTTCCAGTACTTCCCGCTCTTCCTGCTGTTCATAAATATGTAATTGATAAGCGGGCATGTTCTTCACCTCCTACAGGAGTTTCTCCACATCATAAAGAGCAGAATGTTTTGCATAATATTGGTCACTGGCTTCCATAAGCTGGTCATCTACAAGGTTCAGATATTTGATGGTTGTGTCGATGTGCTTATGTCCATACGCTTCGCTGATCATTTCCAGCGGCCATCCGGCATCCCGCCTCATATTTCCGAAGTATCTCCGCAGCATATGGGGCGTCGTATGGATGCCTGTCTTTTTCTCCATCCGCTCCAGCATCCGGTAAACTGCGTCCACCTGCAGTGCCTTTCCTTTTGTCTCTCCTTCGATGTTTACAAACAGCATCTGCTGGTGCTGCAGAAATTCCCGGTACTTGGACAGATAAAATAGTAAAAACTGGAAGGTGGCATCACTGACTTTGGATCTTCGGTATGCCGCATTCTTCGCCCTTGCCTTGTTTTCATTGTCATCCCGGAAGAATACCCGGATGGTGTGTCTTTCATAATCAATATCTCTGGTATAATCTACCCCTAAGATCTCGCCGATCCGGTATCCGGTCTCTGCCAGAAGCATGATCAGAAGCTGATCCCTGCAGTTGGTACACTGCTTTAAAAGTTCCAAAATCTCCTGATGCTCTGCCGGACGAACGTTCCGTTCTTCCTCTTTCAGATAGCCATTGAACGACCGGAACCGCAGCTTGCGTTTTACACCGATGGAATCATGGGTAGTAAAGCTGTCATAATATAACACTTTCAGCCTTTCCATATCTGCTTCCAGCTCTAAAAAACAGAAAAACCTGAACACGTCTTTTAAGTACGCATTGCAGGTTTTATTGCTTGGCAGTTTCTCTTTCTTTTCATGCAAATGGTTTCCGGCTTTCAGCCAGTGGAGAAATCCCACATAATGTTCATACTGTTCCTGGAATTCCAGTTCCGCTACCTGGGACAGTTCCATCTCTTTCTCATCCAGATATTCCAGATAGAACCGGATGGATTTTGCCCTGCGGCCAACGGTATTCGGAGAACGGTTTGCTCGAATCAAATGCGTCAGATACTTGGACGGGAGCAGCACCATCTGCCAGCTCTGATGATCCCGAATCAAGAAATATTCCTGTTTTCTTTCCCAGATATGTTCCACTGCATATCGTGCCATTTTGCTCACCGTCCTTTCCTCTAACGCTATACACATTATACCCACTTCATGTTCAAATAGCTATTCATCAATACCAACAATCCCTCCAAAACCGCTCCAAAAACTGTACTAAATTTTTCCCTTAAAAGCGCCTGGAAAATAAGCACAAGCAACAAGGCTGGAAAGCAGATTTTTCCTATTATAAATAATACTCTACACCTTTCCGGCTGCGGATGAAATCCTGTACCTCTTTCAATTCTTCTGCTATCCGGCAGGGCGGAAGCGCACACATTACATCTTCGTGATACTTGCCGCCTTTTACCGCCCGTATATCTAAAATAGACACCACGCAGGTATCGGTTTCTGTCCGGATGGCTCTCCCAAATCCTTGGCGCAGTTTCTTCTGCATATCCGGCACAATGATAGACTGGATATAGGATTCCAAAGAGTCATACGTCTCCTTCTCTGCTTCGCTGATTGGATCTGGTACTGCAAAAGGCAGTTTCACAATAATCAGCGAAGATACCATATCTCCCGGAAAGTCTACCCCTTCCCAGCAGGAGCCGGCTGCAAACAGCACCCCATTCTCCATGGTCTTAAAGCGCAGGATTTCTTCCTGGGAGTGTCTCCATACTTCCACCATGGGAAATGGCAGGCTATCTCTTAAAATCTGATACACACTTCCCATCAGTGTATAAGAAGTAAACAGTACCAGCGTATGCCCATAAGTGGAACAGATCAGAGAATGGATATGGTTTGCCACCATCACCGCCTCTTCCCGGCTTCCTCTCCTGCAATGATCCAACGTCTTTGGCAGGTATAGCAGACAATTCTTTTCGTAGGAAAAAGGGGACTCTGCCACATATTCCTGCACTCCTGCCCTTCCCTCCAGCCCGGTGATCTGCCTGGTGCGTAAAAAGCCTGTTCCTGCCTTTAGTGTCCCACTGGTCAAGATGGCGGACATTCCTTCTTCCCGGTTCCATAACATCTTCCGGAGCAGTCCTGGGATTTCCCGGCTGGCTGCACACAAAACGGGAAGCTGCTCTGTATCCAAATGCAGATAACGAACATATTTCTCATTGCTGCTACAAAAACACTCCAGCACATCCTTTGCTTCTTCCAGCCGGTTCCATATCCACTTTGGAACACTTCGCTCCAGCTTTTCTAAAAGAAATTCCAGCATCTCTACGCCTTCCCACAGAGAAACCACACTATTTGTTGTATTATGGAATGTTTCCCGGATTCCCTTTCCAATTCGGTGTTCTGCACCAACCACATGCAATGCGTCACACATGACTGTCCGCAGGATTCTTGCCTCTTCTTTCTGATGCTCCCGTTCCAGATAATACGCTATTTCCCGAATATCATCCATACACAGGTTTTTTCCAAACATCTGCCTTGCCGCTTCCGGTAACTTATGAGCTTCATCTACAATCAACGTCCGATAATCAGACAATAAAGGCTTGTATCCTTCTGCTCTGTGATACGCATCTGCCAGTAAATAGTTGTGATTACAGATTTGAATGAACATATCCTGTTTCCTGGATTCTTCCAGATATCTCTGATAGCGGCACATCTGCCTGCCCGGACATTCTCTTGGACAGAATTTTGGCACACAGACCAGCCTTCTGTCAAACCCGCTCAGATTCTTTACGCTATCCATATCATACTGTTTCCGCAAGGACAGTAGTGCTTCTTTTTGGGCAGCATTCTTCTGTTTATGGCGGATTGCTTCGATTCGTTGTTCCAGCCTATTATCACAAACAAAGTGTTCTTTCCCTTTTCGCACCACTGCCCGAAGCGGGGACTGAATGATTCCTTGCTCCAGCAGCACCCTGGACAAAAAGGGAATATATTCTGTTAATATGGCTTTCTGCAATGCGATGCTGGAGGTGGATACCACCACCGGACGCTGTTCCAACGGATTTCCCCGCCCTGTCAGCATGGAATACTTCCGCAATAATACACAGGCTACCAGATAGGCATACGTCTTTCCAATCCCTACCCCTGCATCACACAAGGCAATCTGTTCTCTCAGCAGAGTATCCAGCATTTCATGGCATAGACGGATCTGCTCTTCCCTGACTGCCAGTCCCTGTTCCGGAAATAGCACCCGGAAGATCTTCTCCACTTCCTGATGCGCTCTTTTTTGATATTCAACTTTATAAAACATAGTACTTCTTTCCGCATGGCGTTAATACCACAAGAATACGGCTGTGATATTTTCCCACAGCCGCATGTATCTGATATCAACGACACACTCTTTTTTGATTTCTTATCGTTTCTTCTTTTCTTTGGCACCGTATTTGTCCTCAACTCCCCGGCTGCCACACCACCTTTATGGCAGGGAACATTACAGGCGGATGCTTCGCTTCGCACCGCTCGCAGATTTCCTGAAAGTCTTGCTGATTACAACTTGGAGTCCATCCTCTTCTTTTTTGAGAAGAATTTCGTATCATTATCCCCCTCCGATGATCCTGGCGAAAGACCTGCGAAAGTCCATTCACAGCTATAAGGAGTCGCTCAGAATGAGAACAGGCACCGACAGTTTTCTCACGAAATGATCCGCCATAGTCTTTGGACAGACCTTTCCATAACAATCCTGCAGTGCTTGTTCCCATCCGTCCTGGCGCTTATGCTGTCACGCTTCTATCTTTGGGAACGTACCTGTAATGCTGGTATGTGGTTGTCAAGGAACGAGGGGCAATTACCCCTTTCATATATAGAGCCGATGAGATACCCCATTTTTCTTCACTTTTTCAAAACTTTTTTTATTTTTTTCTTTAATCGCTCAATTCGTGTATAAATGGTCTTTTCCGGCAGTCCCATCTGGCCTGCAATCTCACGAACAGAAAATCCCCACATCTTCAGAAGTAAAATCTGCAGTGTTTTCTTATCCGACTTCAAAAGAACCCGTAATAACTGTTCATTCTCCACACTGTCAAGTAACTGTTGAATATTAAGCACCACTGGAGATTGTTCTTCCAATTCCCTGGTGTATAATTCTTCTTGATTAGAAGAAAAATGTTCCCAGAATCTCCGCTCCGCATTAAAGTCCTGCCAGTCTAATTCACGAAGTCTTTGGATTACCTCTTCACTGACACCGGATTTTCGCAAAATCCGTTCCTCCTGCTCCTTCCACTGTTTCCATTTATATTCTTCTTTTGCTTTATGAAATGTCACCTTTCTTTTCCTCCGATCTGAATTTTTTTGAAATCAAATCGGAGTGGCGGTGACCTTGCCTTCTCACTGGCAAAAGACTGTATGAACCGGAGTTTTCTCCACAAAAAGAAAGATGCCGCAATCCTGTTTTGAATTGCGACACCACCAAACGCTGCATATGAAGTTAGGTTTTCCTCTTTTGTAGCTCTTTCCGGCACATACACTGCTCCTTTATGGCATGGAACGAAGCCCATTTTTTACATAAAGAAGTAGTATACAAGACTAAGCTGTCATCAGACTGTCTGTTGTCTGTCAAATAACTGTCAGTTTTCCTGTCATTTCTTTTCTATTACAGTTACAACCAAATCTCACCATATAAAAAGCAGGCTCCATTTTCAGAAACCCGCCTTCTATGATTCCTTATATACTTTTAAACAATATCCAACCTCTTTCACACTGCTGATTATATGCTCTGCATTTGCATCTACTTTTTTCAATTTCTGTTTCAATCGATGTACCATGCAGTAAATAATATTTGTAATATCCCCATGTGGGTACTCCTGCCATACCAGCTGATAAATCTGACCATATGTATACACTCTTCCCGGTGTAGACGCTAACAGATGTAGAAAATCAAACTCCCTTTTTACAACTGGGACTATTTTATGATTCCATTCCACTGTTCTTTGAAGTGAAAAGATTTCCAGTTTTCCAAGCATGATAGGAATTTCTTCTCTTCTTTCAGATTTCCATTCTGTATAGCGCCGAATTAATGCATACGCCTGTAGACTGACTTCTTCTGCTGTATACGGTTCTGTCAATACCACATCTGCCCCCAAGTAAATGATTTTACTTCTTATTTCGGCCTGTTCAGATAATAAGACAATCACAGGTGTTATCACTAGCTTTCGGATTGTTTCTACAAGCTGACATATTATTTCCGGTTCTTGTTGTAATGCAATCAAAATTAAATGATAAGAGCAAACTGTCAGATGAGAAAGAATATCCTGGATTCCTTTTGCCTGGTATATCTCTGTCTGTTGCTCCAATAAGACCAGACTTTCCCCTGTCAATTTGCTTTCATCTGCAATTACTATAATTCTGTTTCTCTTCACACCCCAATCAATGTATTTAGCATATCAGTTCCTCCACATGATTTTTTGCATAGTCATAAAAAATCCGTTTTTCTTCTTTACAACACCTGAAGAAATATTCGCTGCACTTCACATGAATTATTGCTTCGTCCGGTATAAAATGAGCTTCTTCAAAGCACCTGCTACCATTTATTTCCAATTCCTGTAATTGATGCTCCATAATCCAATAAACATCACCGTATCGGAAAGGTCTGTGCGATATATATGGATAATTAAATTTTTCCTTATCTGCATTTGAATTTAATACCTGATATGCGTATTCTTCATATTCTCCCGGAACTACATTCCAAAGTGGTATTGCAATATCTGTAGTTTCATTTTCTTTTATCACCTTTATAATTTCCTTCATAATAAAGGTAGGCATGATACACATTTCTTTGATCTTATTTCGTGAGATATGAAATTCGCGATTATCTATTGTGTTATTATCAGGCCAGTAAATCGTTTTGTCACAAATTTCATATCCATACGTTGATGGGCTAATCAAAATGATATCCATATATGTTGACATTTCTATAAGCAATTCAGTAGCACATTTCACTTCTGACACCTGCATATTCTGAAATAAATTTTGAAGCAGATATTGTTTTGATGTATCAACAATAAGAGTTATCAATAGTAGTAATTTCTTCTCACCAATTGTCAATTCTTCAATTCGATAATTCTCTTTTGTTTCCAAACCTGCCAGTTCCAACATTGCCTGCATCGAAAATACATCATTTTGAAATATGGGAAGAATAGATAGATAATCTCCTACTGTTCTGCTTCCATTGTAAGTTATCTTATCAAAATCTTTAATTGTACACCCTGTTATTGCTGATAAAAACCTCAGCGTATCGTTTTGTTGAATTGCATCAATAACCAATCCAACAACCTCGTGATTCTTTTTCATAAAGGACACCTACTTTCTATAGTCATATTGTAAAATACAAATGTCACAGAAATGTCCTAAATCACACAAATTATTATATTTATTGATTAATGATCGTTTTTTCAAAAATTTATAGTATTATCTTCTCCTATGCCATATCACAAAAAACTTAAGAATGTAGTCCCCGGTGTCTCGTTACAAAACTCCTCAATAAGTGTATCAAAAAATTCTCTGTCTGCATCCTCGTTCAGCGTAGACAAAACTCTGAATGCAGTTATTCCATCGCTCTGATTTGCTCAACGAGAGATTGCTTTTTCAAATTTCCCGTTGTATAAGAAATCAAGATAAACTGCACAATCAGAAGGATTGCCAAATATATCAATATAACCAGCCATGGGAATGAATAATAGAAGTATGGGTTTATTGTTTTCGCAACTGTCTGTACGCATAGGAAACCAAGTCCAGCCCCCAAAACCAATGTTACAAACGTAGCAAAAACGGAATAAAGCATCCCCTCATAACACAGCATTTTGATCAGTTGCTTTTTACTTAAACCAATCGCCTGTAACATTCCAATTTCCTGTCTCCTAGACAGAAAGTTTGTGATTGTTGTATTGACAAGGTTGATGAAAGAAAAACACACGACAATAATAGCTACAATCAACAATGCTCCAAAGGGAAGTTGCTGATTCCTGCTATAATAAGTGATACTTTCTTCTATGGTATCCATAACCAAGTCATGATTTCCGTCTATCAGCTGATTTAAGGAAGCTTCAATCGTATCAGATTTATTCGTTTCAGCCATTACCGATACAGTTCCCGAACAATCCATTCCGCACGCTTCATTCATAAGCTCCATGGGCATAGCAAAACACATATTAAACGCCGGGTGACTGAAATTACTGACAATTCCCATAATCGTATAGCTCTTGGTTATGGTCTGTCCGGCTTTCGTTAAAAAATCAACTTCGACTTCATCTCCAAGCTGTGCGGACAGCGATAAATTTTCCGCTGTATCGTTTATCAGAATGATGCCATTTTTTGATACCAATTCATTGTAATCAACGGTTCCGGCAATCAAATTTTCCTCCAATACGGAAACATCTTCTTTGGCAAATCCATAAATCCAATTGTCATCATAATCATTGACACGATATTCTGCGTCCGTGTAATACCAGCGTTTGGTTCCTGTAACGCCATCCATAGACTCTATTGCATTTACAAAATCGGCATTTAGTAAATTCTTTTTCTGTAAGCCAGCCAAAGAAACATCGGCGGTATCCCAAGATTGATTTGCATTGAGCTGAATGTTAAATTCACCGGTGGGGAACTCCCTTCCTCGTGCCTCTGCAACACCATCATAAGAAACCAACATGGTTGAAATCAATACAACTAACACTCCGCCAAGCGAAAGAGAAAGTATTGTTAAAATGGATTTTGTCTTTTGTCTGGACAGATTCATTTTAGCAAGTGAAGCAGGGGTTATTTTACGGTGCAGCACAGAACTTTCTTTCATCGTCTCTTTATAATCGGAATATCGCAATGCTTCCATCGGTGAGACAGCCGCAGCTTTTTTTACGGGTGTACGAATGGAAATCATCACAATGATAAAAGCAAAAAGTCCAACTCCAACCGTCACACATAAAGCAGTCAGCCAGTACCAGCCAGCAGGAACTAAAAAGTATCCGATTACATTTCCGATAATCAAACCAATAGGAATAGCAATCGCGGCAAGTAATTTTCCTTCTCGGTAAACCATCTTTTTAATCTGTCGTTTTGTAGTTCCAATGGTGCGAAGCTGTCCATAATTCCGAATACTGCTTGCCACTGAAATATAAAAAATCGAATAAATCACAATGCCGGAGCCAACGAAAGTTATAAAGCCGATCAAGAAATAAAACAGCATATCACTTCCACGATTTTCGTCCTTTAAGTTGAAATATGTGGAACGGACAATCACATTCTCGTCGGAAATTTCTAATTGCTGTGCCAGAGTGTTTGCATAGCTGGTGGCTTCTTCTTCACTCATATTTTGGGCGTTCTTTAAGCCGATATAATAGTCCATCCCTATATTATTTCCATACTGCTGCTCTGCCAGTTCTTTTGATATAATGGCGGTATAGCGTCCAATATCTCCAGTTTTCACATTTAAGATTCCTGTTAATTTGAAATCGTGGGTAGTGCCATCCGAAAACGGAATGTTGATTGTCTGTCCTAATTCATTGGAATATCCCAAGCTATCCAAAAAGGATTCCTGCACTACAATTTCATCTTCCAAAGTTGGTAAATCTCCCGAATAGGGCATACTTTGTGATTTTAGCATATCTGCATTTGCATAAGTAAAATTAACGGTTGAATGATTTACCTGTTCAGAAAATGCATTAAAAAACTCTCCCACCCACGCAATTTCTTTTTGATTGTACAATTCCTTCCCCTGCTGTTCAGAAATAGCATGATATACGATCTGCGCTGTCTTTTGATTCAGTTTTTGTGTTTCCTGCGGCACTCCAAAGCCATAAAGGACAATGGCAGACAGTAATGCACTGGCAAGTGCAATCGTCAAAATAATAAAGATATTTCTCTTTCGATTTGCCGATATATTCCTGCTCGAAATACGCTTTATTATGGTTCTTGTATCATTTTCAAAAGGTAGTGTCATATAAATCATCCCCTTCTAACTTATTAAAATATGGATTTTCAATATTATAAAACGATTCTTAATTATAATTCCCTCACTTGTTCTACTAATGATTGTTTTTTTATTTGTTTGATTGTCAAGCGAGAAAATAGTGTCTGAACTACAAACATCAATATAAAATATATAAACATTTCTACGATTGGAAAATGATAGGTTACTCTTCCGAAAATACTCATTGAACTAAATACTGTACAAAGAAGATATCCTAGAACTGTTCCAAATAATATAGAAAGAATAAGCACACAAATAGTATAAAACAGACCCTCCATTAGTAACATATTTGAGAGTTGTTTGCCACTTAAACCTACTGCTTGCAAAACACCTAACTCCCGTTTTCTTGTTAGAACATTTGTAATAAGAGTATTTAGTAAATTGATAATTCCAAAAACACCGATAAACATGACAAAAACATATACTGGCATACGATAATTCAACAATTTTTCATTGTATGCTTCCACCCAATCATTAAAAGTGCTAATATAAAGACGGGCATTTGGTGATATCATCTTTTGAATCTCCTCTTTTAGAATATCCCATTCATTATCATCAGTATCTATAATGAGCTGATAATTAAAATTTTCTACAGGCGTAATAGTATCCAGCATTTCTAGTGGAATAAAAAGAGTATCATATCCACCATAGGGAATATTTGCATCTACAATTCCCATCACTTTTACTTGAATTTTCTTTTCTCCAATCTCAAGCGATATTTCATCTCCTAGGGCTACATCCCATCCAAAAATTTCTTTCCATTGTAAATCATTAGCAATAATAACCCCATTATTGCTAATAAGTTCTGATAAATCTGCTGTACCCTCAATCAAATATTCTTCGACAATCTTTTGAGTGTTTTTACTATATACATCTGAAACAATAGGCTCAACATCTCCCGTTGGAACATGAACATTCAAAACAGTACCCTGATATGCTTTAACTCCCTGGACTCCATGTATATTTTTGATAGATGCTATTAAATCATCTGTAAGCAAATTAGATTTTTGAAGTTCAACATATTGCTCACTATTATGGGACTGTGGTCCGTAATCTCCAAGTTCAAGACGAATCTCTCCATAAGGAAAACTTCTTCGTGCCATCTCTACAGGATCAATGGAATTAAAATATGCAGAGCTTGCCATTAGCAAAATACCACATACGCCTAATGATAAAATGGTTAAAACAGTTTTTTTCTTGTTTCGCAAAAAATTAAGGAAAGCTAAATTATTTGTGGTTAAGGCTCGCTTTGATTTTCTTGTATAATCAAATGCTATTTTCTCATTATTTTCAGTATAATGTAATGCTTCCATAGGTGTTACGTGTGAGGCAATTTTCGCAGGCTTCATAATAGTAAACATAATACAGGAGTACATAAACAATGAAGTAACAGCAGCGGTAATCAATGTAACCAATGCATTCCATCCTTTAGGAACAAGAATATATCCTACCATCCCGCCTGCTATTAGTCCCATTGGAATACCAATTCCGGCAAGATATTCTCCTTCCCGAAAAACTATTCTTTTTATTTGCTTTCCAGTTGTTCCTATTGTTCTTAATTTTCCATATTCATTTGTTTTTCTTATTATAGATACATAAAACAAACTGTACACAACAAGAGTACAAGCCAACGTCACAATAAGACAAACAGATGCTATTATCAACATGTATTGACTGCTTCTTTGTTCAATTAGGGAAAAATAATATGTTGAAAATTGTATATTTTCCTGCTGAATTCCCCATTCATTGAGCAATGTTAGTAATTCTGACTGGATAGCAGCTTTGGACCAGCCATCAGATCCTTTTAATCGAACATATGCAGAATATGTCGAATCACTAATTTTACTTGCAACATATGATTGCGATACGAATAATGAATAATTTGAATTTTCAACAGGTAAAATGCCACATAAAGTGTATTCTTTTTTCCCATCACCTAAATCTATTGATATACTATCTCCCACAGACTTAGATAATCCAGTTCTTTCAAGAAAAGCTTTTGTAATGGCAACTTCTTTTTCTGTTTCTGGTAATTTCCCCTGCAAATCAGGATATTTTGCCAAATCCATTAGTGTCTTGTCCATGGAACGAACTGTTAATTTAAAATCTCCATAAGACACCATTCCTAATAAATGACTTACACCAACATCTACTCTATCATCCTTTACTAATTTTTCTATTTGGCTATTGTCTATGTCGTTAATGACTGCTTGATAACGCCCCATTGCATCATTTAATGATTTCCGTTGCGAGCCAAAAAAGTATAAAACTGTTGCCATAATCAAACATGTAGCTAAAGCTATCGTAATGATAATAAGTACATTTCTGATTTTATCTGCTTTAAGATTTTTCTTTGAAATCTTTTTAACAATAGGACTTGTATCATTTTCAAAAGGTAAAGTCATATAAATCACCCCTATCCTACTATTTTTCCATCTTCAATCCTCACAATGCGGTCAGCAAGCTGCGCAATAGCATTGTTATGCGTAATCATTACCAACGTCTGATCAAACTCTCTGCTAGTTCTCTGAAGCAATCCCAAGACATCCGCACTGGTTTTCGAGTCTAGGTTACCTGTAGGTTCATCGGCCAGCACAATTGCAGGTTTAGCAACCAAAGCCCTTGCAATCGCTACTCTCTGCTGCTGACCGCCGGAAAGATTATTTGACATACTTTTCAGCTTATCTTCCAATCCCAGCATAGCAACCACTTCGTTCATAAATTTCTGATCTACGGTATCTCCATCCAACTCTACCGGAAGAACAATGTTTTCATAGACATTTAAAATCGGAACCAGATTATAATTTTGGAAGATAAAACCGATATTCCTCCTGCGAAAAATAGTGAGTTGTTCGTCATTCATTTTAGCCAGTTCTTTCCCTGCTACAACTACACTTCCTGATGTTGGAGTATCCAATCCTCCCATCATGTGAAGCAACGTGGATTTTCCAGAACCCGAAGTTCCTACCACTGCTACAAATTCTCCTTGCTCAACAGAAAAATTTACACCATCTAAAGCACGAGTAATGTTCGGTTCTGTGCCATAATATTTTTTTAAATCCTTTGTCTGTAAAATTGTCATAATCACTACTTCCTTTCTTTGTTGATGAGTATATAGTAAAGGTCAAATGTTGCAGAAATGTCCTAAAATTCTTTTTTTCTAAAATATTTTTAAAAAGGCAGCCTGATAAACAGACCGCCCTATTGTTATTGTTGGGGAAGAAATATAGAGAACGTTGATCCTTTTCCCATCTCTGATTCAACTGTAATATAGCCACCCTGCATAGTGATAATCTCACGTGCCAGGTATAATCCTATTCCAATCCCATCCACATCATGTACAGCTTCTTCCCGATAAAATCGTTTGAAAATAGTTGCCTGGACACTTTCCGGAATACCTCTTCCCGTATCCGTTACGGCAATTTCCAAATACATCTCCCAGTCCTGTACCGTTACGTGAATATCACCGCCTTCCGGTGTATATTTTACTGCATTATCTAAAAGATTAAACAATGCCTCCGAAGTCCAGCGGCTGTCATGTGAAACTGTTAAATTTTCAGGACAGTCTACAGATAAATGAAGATGTTTTCTTTCCATAGGAGCAAGAACCCCATTGATCGCATCGACAAGTGTATCCGCAATAACTGTTTCTTTCTTTTCCAGGGTAATCACACCCGTCTCTAATCGTGATGTTTTCACCATTCCCTGAATCAAAAAATCCAGTTTATCTAACTGACTGGCAGTAGCATGTAAAAATTCCTCACGTGTCTCTTCAGAAATATTTCTGGCCAGCATCGTGTCATTGAGCATTTTTAGATTTGCTATCGGTGTTTTGGTCTGATGAGAAATATCCGATACCAAAGACTGTAATTCTGCTTTTTCTTCTTCTACTTTATGCCGGGTTTCCTGCATCACATGATATAGTCTTTCCAGACGATGGCTGATGCGTGCTAACAGCGTTTCCGCTTCATAATTTATTTGCGGCCGAACGGTACTATCCATCATTTCATCTAATGTCCGGCATAGCCCATCTGTAAATACCGATAGTTTCTTTTGAAAATAATGCAAAAAGATTACACCCCAGAAAAATAGAAGAATCATTACACTGAAACCACCAAGTATCACCCTTATATCTTTTGTGAAAACATAAAGGAGGAACAACAAAAGAATCGTGGTCAGAGAAGCGCCTTCCACGATCAGCCGCACAAAAGTTCTGGTTGATAAATTCTGTAATTTCATCGTGATTCACCGCCTATCCATTGATACCCCATTCCGTAAGCAGTTTTAATATATTTTCGCTCATCTGTTTCAATCTTTTTGCGGATGCGGCTGATGATCGTTGTAAGCGTATGCTCATCGATAAAATCCCCATCAATATCCCACAATTTCTCAATCAGTTGCCGCTTCGTTAATATAATGTGCGGATTTTTTACAAATAAAAATAAGGTACGGTATTCTTTTGGTGTAAACTCTATCACCTTTCCCTCCAAAACTGCACTCTGCTCGGAGAAGTCAATTTTCAAAACTTCATCCTCAAATACGTCATGCTTTGGTGTCCGCAATTCCATATTTGCAAAAACAGCGGCTACCTTTTTGCAGAGAACCATCACTGAAAATGGTTTTGTAATATAATCTGTGCATCCGGCTTCATAGCCTTTCAGCATATCGCCTTCTTTATCATTTGCTGTGATAAACATAATATAGGTATGCTGCCCTCTTCCTCTGATTTCATCACATAAATGCAGACCGTTTCCATCCGGCAGATTAATATCCAACAGAGCAATATCAAATTCACTCTTTTTCAATCGTTCTACTGCATCCAGAAAACTGTATGCAGAAGTTACTTCATAACCATCCGCGGTAAGATTATAAGCCAGCGTTTTATTTAATACTTTGTCATCTTCTACAATTAAAATTTTCCTCAATCCAGATTCTTCCTTTCCCATCTTCTAAACTTGTCGCTATTTTAAACCTCAAATGTTGCAGAAATGTCCTAAATATCGTTTTTCTGATGTTCGTCATTCAAAAGCATAGATTGATTATATCCTATTTTCTTTCAGGAAAAAATGTTTTCCACAAAAAAATGCTTTTGCCGAAATATTCCACACTTTTCAGCAAAAGCATTTTTCTCTTATTCCATAGCCCGCATTTGTTCAATCAAGGATTGTTTTTTCTGTCTGCGGATTGTCCAAACGGATAAAATAAGCTCTACTGTCACAAGTACTACTACATATACTCCCATTTGCAACCAAGGAAATTCGTAAGGAAGAATTTGTCCAGCGTAAGCAATGATGCTGAATTTCCTCCATACCAGAAGAGTAATCGGCAGTCCAATGGCAAGCATAAGCAAAATACTGCTAACCACATATCCCATTCCTTCCCATACCGTCATTTGCGCTAATTGTTTCGGCGCTAACCCAATCGAGCGCAACACGCTATTTTCTTGTCTGCGCGAATATTGATTGGAAAGTGTGATATTGATAAGGTTGATCACACCAAACAAAAAGATAAACCATGAAATCACCTGCATTACACCATATGCTACATCCATATACCCATAACTATCTACCTTATCCTCAAAGGTATCTAAACCAATATCGGTATGCGAAACAATAAGATTCTCCAAAGCCTTTCCCACTTTTTCGGATTTCTCCGGATCGCAGACAATGTCCCAGGAGTAATCAAAATTAGTTACATCTGGTATTAATTCCTGAAACAGTTCTTCCGACAAAAACATCATTGGTCCATCCACTCCGATTGGACCATGTCCACTGGCAAAATCAGTTTTTTTCCCATCAAAAAATCCTGATATGGTTACAGGAATTGTTTTCTCTCCCAATGAAAGTTCTATGGTTTCCCCCAATTTCTCTTTCCCATCAAAATCACGATAATCGTCTTTCAATAAAATACTATTGTCGCCCGGCATACTTCCTTCTACAACAGCTTGTGCCAGAAGTTCCTTATTTTCGTTAGTAATCATATCGCAAGTACCGCGAGCAGTAAGCCCGTGGAAAGTGGCTTCATAACCTGCAGATTTCCTTGTAACCAGAATCTCTTCCACTCCATCAATCCCCAGGATTTCCTGTTTTAATTCTTCATTCAATGGATTTCCTTGTTTGAGAATATCAATATGTTCCTTATCCGAATCCATATAAATCTTATAGTCCCCATTTTTGAAATGCTGTCTTGCCATTTTTTCCGGGGATTGCAGAAGCAACAAAGAACTAACAGCCAAAAGCAGAATCCCGCCCAAACTTAGCGAAAACACAATACTGACTGTTTTCTTCCAATCCCTGCGAAAGTTCAGCATTCCGAGAGAACAAGGGCTAATCTTTTTTCTCTTCGCCCGATTTTTTATCTTCTTTTGAAGGGAAGTAAAACGAACTGCTTCAACTGGTGAGATATCTGCGGCTAATTTCACAGGTTTTCGGATAGACAGACAAATCATGGTCCAGCAGATCAATACTGTACATCCAATCACTAAAAGATAGCCTGAAAGAGAAAAACCTTTGGGAAATAACAAAAGTGTCACTCCTAAACCAAGTAAAATCCCGATAGACATGCCTTTCCATCCCAAAGAGTGTCCCTCTTTTTTTACAATACGCATAATCTGCTTTTTGGTAGCACCAACAGTCCGGAGCTGACCATAGCTTTTTATTTTATCAATAATGGAAATACGGAAAATACTTTGAATTACAACACAGCCACCTACCAAAACAATACCTGCAAAAGCCATAAGCAGCAAAACATTCTCCATGGAAATGTCTCCGTCAATATAACGGAAATAAGCATCATGAAAACCGACTCCAGGTATCTGCAACTCCTCTTTAATCTTCTGAACGTAAGATTTGATAAGTTCTCCGTCTAACTGATTTACATGATTCAGATGTACATAGGCAAAGTATCCGTCAGGTTCATACTTCGTACACTGCTCCAGCATTTCTTTGGAGATAAGAAAAGAGTAAATATTTTGTTTTTCTTGCCCTGTTGTATCTAAAATACCTGAAATAGTATACTCACCCGAAAAACTTTCCGTATCCAAGGTAACTGAATCACCGATATGACAGTCTGGGAAAAATTTTGAAAGCCATTCTTTACTTACTACAATTTCATTTTTCTCTTCCGGTAAATCTCCATCTGCCAAATTCATTTGGGAACGTGCCATATACATGGTTTCTTTATCAGCATAAACAAAGAAGCCCTTAAATCCTTGTGTAGAAACTTCCTCCCCGTACATATAGTATTCTCCCACACGTGCAAATTCCGGCACTTCTCTTAACTCTTCTATATGCGTTTCATCTACCTGTACATAAGTTGCTTCATAAGTATCTATCACTTTCTTCTTTTCTGTTTGCATCAGTGAAACTCCAGCCAAACCGGAAAGACTGATTAAAAAAGCAGCTAAAACTACTGATATTATTACCATGACATTTCTTCGTTTTTCGCTTTTTAAATTCCTCTTCGCCAGATTCTTGACAATTCCATTTGTATTATTTTCAAAAGGCCAAGTCATAGCCTGCCACCTCCTTATTCCACGATCCTACCATCCTCAATACGGACAATCCGATCCGCAAGTCGGGCGATCTCATTGTTATGTGTAATCATTACAACCGTCTGGTGAAACTCATAACTGGTCCGTTTGATCAATCCCATAACATCTGCACTGGTTTTCGAATCGAGGTTACCTGTAGGTTCATCGGCCAGCACAATGGCAGGTTTCGCAACCAGAGCCCTTGCAATCGCAACTCTCTGCTGCTGTCCTCCAGAGAGATTATTCGGCATATTCTTTAGTTTATCTTCCAGAGCCAGCATATGAACTACTTCATCCATAAATCCCTGATCTACCGTATCTCCATCCAGTTCTACCGGAAGGACAATATTCTCATAAACATTTAAAATCGGAACCAAATTATAATTTTGGAAAATGAAACCAATATTTCTTCTCCTGAAAATCGTCAGTTCTTCATCGTTTTTCTTTGCCAGTTCTTCTCCCCGTACAATAACTCTTCCGCTGGTAGGAGTGTCCAAACCTCCCATCATATGAAGCATCGTGGATTTTCCGGAACCTGAAGTTCCTACTACTGCTACAAATTCTCCTTCTTCCACAGAAAAATTCACACCATCCAGTGCCTTTGTAATATTCGGTTCCGTACCATAATATTTTTTTAAATCGATTGTCTGTAAAATACTCATATTCTATAAGCTCCTTTCTGCCTTTCTTTATGATGACTCTATTATAAAATACAAATGTCACAGAAATGTCCGAGAAAAGAACAAAATTCAAGGAATTTCAGCCTGAATTGTTACAAATCTCGGACATTTCAAAAAATTACAAAAGATACCAAATATGATATTCTGCTGTTCTTGATTTTATCTGTGACTATAATTCTATTTAAAATATCACAGCAAACTGCCTTTTAATCCTTTTTTGAAAATCAAGACAGCTTTTTCAGCTCCCCAAAATGACATAGTTACAAGTTTGTAGCTTTGTTTTTCCATTTCTATAAGTTTAGCATTTATTTTTTCAGTTACATTTTCAGTAGTAATATTTTCTATTAAAACGGTTTGATACATCATTCAATTCCCTCCAATTATTTAGTATCCGCTTTTCTATAAAACTTTTTAAAGAAAATTTCTGGTACCAGAATACTGCCTGCAAGTAAAATCATCAGTAGAGCAACCATTTCTTTCAGCGGATAATAGAATACAAAATAAGAGATCTTTGTTTTCATGTACCATCCAATCCCGCCTATCAACAGCGTTCCCGTTGTTACCAGAAGAACACTCAGTAACAGCCAGGTAAACATTCCTTCCGCAAGGAACATCCGCTGCAACTGCTTTCTGGTCATTCCCACACGATTCATAATGGCACATTCTTTTTTTCGAAGTAACATGTCCGTTACCCTTACATTTAAAAAATTCATAATCCCGATAAAAATCAGGCATCCACTGATTACCAGAAGCAACAGTCTGCTGGTCTGAATATACTCCGATTCTTTTAACAAGAGGTCTGACCGACACTCCATCTGAAATAAATTTAATTGCTCTGCATATCCGTTTTCAGACTGAAATTCCATATTCTCTGTTTGGATCATTCCCTTTAATCTGTTTTTACAGCCCGATTCCTGTTCCTTTTCTACAGAAAAACTCATTTCAAATGTCTGTGGGGTAAGATTCTCTGACAGGTTTTCAAAGGTTTCTTCTGTTACAAGAAGAAGGTTGGTATTTCTGCCATCCCAGCACAACTCTAATTCCGGAAATCCTTCCTTTGTAATATCCAGATATCCGCAATTGACCAGTGTCTCTGGAACCAGACCGGACATATCGGTTCCCACCGGTACCAGATCATACACTTCTATTGTATTTCCAAGCTGCTCCAATGCCTGCCCTTCTGCATATTCTGACACTCTGTGGTCATGGAGAAGAAACGTTCCATTTCCGTGTGCAAATGTTTCCCAGTCTGCTGTCATCTCCTGCTCTCTCAGAAATTCCTGCAGTTTTTCTTTTTCATAAGAAGAAATTTTTTGAATCACAGTCGGAACGGTTTCCCCGTCATTTAATAACTTGATGCTATCTCTCCCATTTTCCCCAACAATGGGATAAAATCCCTGTATCTGTGTTTCGTCCCGCAAACTATTTCCTGCGGTCTGCTTTATGTTCTCCAAGAATTCATTCGGGAAAAAGACCATATTTTCTGTATCCGGGGAAGTTTCCATCAGTGTGCTGCAGGCTTCCTGTGTAATGTGGATTTGAAAATCAGGTTCTTTCATAAACTGGTTTTGCAGATCTACCCCCTTTACAATCACAGAAGATCCAAGAGCTAATCCGCATCCTATGGTCAGGGAAATCATGGTGATGAAAAAAGCCTTTTTGTTGCGGAACAGATATCTCCTGGCCAGATAAACTTCCGGAGCGTTTCCAAAACTTCGGAAGCTGGCTTTCTTTTTCTTTGTTTGTTTCTTTTCTGCAACAGTACCCGTTCCATAGTTCATACACTCCAGAGGACTCAGAACTTTGATTTTTTGCCTTACCAGAAGTATCACAACACCCAAAGTCACTGCCACTGGAAGAATGGCTATTAGAAAGAACACAGGCTGGTAGAACGAAATTCCCTCCAGTTCTTCTGCCTGTCCAAGATACAGTTTTCCAATGACAGAGGGCAGGACTCCAAGTACCACCAGACTGCCTATGACAACGCCTGCAAGACTTCCTATCAAGACAACTTCCATCATCTGCCGGAATATCACTTGTATAATCTGATGCTGCTGTACCCCGACTACTTCCATCAGACCATATTGCTGTAAGTCTTTTTCCAATGATAAATTCAAAATATTATAGATGAATAAAAACATACACAACAGAATCAAAAAAGAAAATAAAGCTGCAAATCCATAACTTCCCAGCATTCCTTCCACTGTCCGGTATGCAGCCGAATCCATGCTGACAATCCGCTGTCCTTCTTCCAACCGGATATCTTTCTGCAACTGTTGTTCCATCTGCATACCACTGACAGAATCCTTTTCCGGTTTCAGCAGTATCCTGCAGGGCTCCCATCCAGCTCCGCTTTCTTTCAGTTTCTTCTCGGATAAAAATGCAATGGAAGAACTTGCCCCCTGATTCTGATATTCTGTAAAATATCCGGAAAGCTGAAACGTCTGCTGTCCGGTTCCTTTTGTTTGAAAAAGGTCATTCCAATAAAAATCCAGATTTAATTCCATTCCCACCTTTGGTTCCGAGATTCCCAGATACTTTAAGGTTTTGACCGAAAGCATGATTTCGTTTTCCTGTTTGGGATACGTTCCTACGATTTGTGTATAGGCCGGACAGAGCATGGTTTCAAATGCTGTTTCATCTGCCACAACACAGTCGCAATATTTTATAGTTTGATTGCATAGTTTTCCGGCAAATTTTTCTTTTCCCGTCTCTGCTATGTAGGAGAGCGTATGCAACTGCCCTGCCATTTCTTCTGTACCGTTTTCAAGATACGTTGACACTGTCATTCCATCTGTCCGGATATGTTTTTGGATGTCCACCTGTATTTTCCCATAGGCAAAGCTTATCATACAGAAAATCACTCCAACGGTAAGTGCAACTGCCAGAAACAAAAGACGGTTTTTGTTTCGATTCTGCTTTCGGTAAGAATCCAAAAGCACTTTTTCTGCCGGACGGTGATAATCATAGTTCTTCATCTTCCACCACCCTTCCGTCTTTCATGCGGATGATCCGATCTGCCATGGCAGCAACTTTTTCATCATGGGTAACCACAAGCATGGTCTGCTGATATTGCCTGCTAATCTTTTTTAACAGTTCCATAACAGAAACGCTGGTTCTGGAGTCCAGATTTCCCGTCAACTCATCCCCTAACAGAATGGTGGGATGGGTGTAGACAGCTCTGGCAATGGCTGCTCTTTGTTGTTGTCCTCCAGATAACTCATCCGGCATCTGAAAGAGCTTCTCTTCGATTCCCAGAGTTTTTGCCAAACGGAAAACCTCTTTTTCATCTACTGTCCTCTCCAGTAATTTTGCCGGAAGCACGATATTCTCAAACACATTCATGGCAGGAATTAGATTATATTTTTGAAAAATAACTCCAATATGCCATCTGCGAAAAGAAATCTGTTCTTCTAAAGATAATTTCGTCAAATTTACATCATGCACATAAACACATCCATGGGTGGGCTTTTCCAATCCGCTGATTAAATTTATCAAGGTTGACTTTCCGCTTCCGGAAGCACCAATGACTGCAATAAACTCTCCCTCTTTTATGGAAAAGGATACATCATCAACGGCTCTTATATAATTTTCTCCATTTTGATATTCTTTTGTAAGTGAAACTAATTTTACAGCTGCCATAGTATCCTCCGTATATTTCTTTATCTCGGCAGAAAAATAGAAAATGCCGATCCCTTTCCCACCTGTGATTCCACCGTAACGTAGCCGCCCTGCTGTGTCACAATTTCCCTGGTCAGATAAAGACCGATCCCAACACCCGGCTGATTATGAATTTCTTCTTCCCGATAAAACCTCTTGAAAATAGATGCCTGATTGCTCTCTGAAATTCCTTTTCCGGTATCGGATACTTTTATCTCCACATACATTTCCCATTGCGCTACAGACACATGGACACTTCCCCCTGTCGGGGTATATTTTACCGCATTGTCCAACAGATTAAAAATCGCTTCTTCTGTCCACTTACTGTCATGGGACACACGCACATCCTCTGGACATTCCACTGATACATGGATCTTTTTTTGTTCTGCAGAATATAAGATTCCACTCATAGCTTGCGCTAAAGTATCATATATGAAATGATCTTCTTTTTCTAATTGAATCACCCCGGTTTCCAAACGGGAGGTTTTGACTAATGCCTGTATTAAAAAATCCAGCTTATTGATCTGGCCTCTTACACTTTTAAGAAACTCATTCCGCTCCTGTTCTTCCAGGGATTTTGTCAAAAGTGTATCTACAATCATTTTCATGTTGCTTACCGGAGTCCTGACCTGATGGGAAATATCTGACACCAAGGACTGTAATTCCTGCCTTTCTGCTTCTACCTTCCGGTTACTTTCCTGCAGGATATTATACAGACGCACCAGACGATGATGGATACGGGCAAAAATCGTCTCCCTGTCTGATACATTTTCAGGCTCTTGACTACGGTTCATCATGTCGTCAAGGATCTGGCACAATTCAGAAGTAAAATTTGACAATCTCATCCCCAACAGTTGTACCATAAAAAGCATCCACAGTGTTGCACAGACTATTAATGCCAGACCAACCCATAACACTACGATATTTTTTGTCAGAAAGAATGAGACCAATATGATTGCTGTCATTGAAAGTGCCATTCCAGAAGTCAGCCAAAAAAACATCTTTTTTACAGAGATTTTCTTTCCTATCATGCTGGTTCACCTCCGGTCCATTTGTATCCCATGCCATACACCGTTTTGATATATACTGTTCCATTTGTTTCAATCTTTCCCCGGATGCGGCTTAACGTTGTCGTCAACGTATGCTCGTCCACATAATTCTCTGTGCAGTCCCATATTTTTTCCAACAACTGCTTTCTTGTTAATACACGATTGCGGTTCTGGCAGAACAGGTTCAGCATCCGAAATTCCAAAGTAGATAAGGTTAATGGCTTCCCACCCAGCATAGCTGTCTGCTCTGCAAAATTTAAAAACAGCCTGCCATCATCAAAGACATCCTGCATGGACACATGATGCCGCATCATACGCAGTACATTTTCTACTTTCCTCTGCAGGGAATGGATGGAAAAAGGTTTTGTAATATAATCTACTGCTCCAAGTTCATATCCTCGGATCTCATCACTTTCCCTGTCATTTGCGGTCAAAAAGATTACAATGGTATCACTATATTTATCCCGGATTGTTTTTGCAATTTCATATCCATTTCCATCAGGAAGATTAATATCCAATAGTACCAGGTCAAACGGTTGGCTTTTTAATACTTCCATGGCTTCTTTTACCGTTTCCACAGAAACAATCCCATAGGATTCTGACTGTAGGTTGTAAACTAACATTTTATTTAAAAGTTCATCATCTTCTACGATTAAAATCTGTTTCATTCCTTTTCATCCTTTACGACAATTTTGCTATCATTCCAATTTTTATTTTACAACAGAAATGTCCTAGAAATGTTACAGATCGAAAAATTTATGATTTTCTTTTTGAAATCTTAAAAATCTTTTGGAGCGCAAAAAAGAAGATGCATGTTACCACACACCTTCTCATTGCTTGCTAAAATCCCTTTATACTACTTGCCTGGCATTTAAAACCAATGAATTTTTTCTTCTCTGAATTGGGGCGTATCACTCTTTTGATACGGATCGTAGTTATGAAGATTACAACCGAATTCCTTCAAGGATTGGATTTTATTCTCCGCTGACCATTCAATTAATGAAATTCCATCAAATTCTTCAATGTCTCCATTCTCCATCACATTTTTAAAATACCATTCCACCACCGTTTGATTTTCTTTATGAAAAAACTGTTTGATATCCCAGGCGATTACACTCCCCCTCATATTCCATTCCTGAAACCAATGCTTTACGGTTTCACGATTGCTATAACATGGTCCCCAGCTTTCTGTATAAACCACGTTCTCTGCAAAAATATCATCCATTCCCAAATCTTTCTTTTCCAGCCACATAGAAAACCATAACCGGATCATCTGTTCTCTCTTGTCCATAATAGAATCCCTCCTATATCAAATTCGTTACAGAACCTCTAAACTCAATCCTTTTTCCCATCTATCAAATCATAACTCATATCCAGAAAATCTAAGATTTTTGCCTCACTTACACTTCCATCTAACAACATGGTGATCCAATACTTCTTATTCATGTGATACCCTGGCTTGATGCTTGGGTATATTTGCTGATTTAGCAGGGATTTTTGTGGATCGGACTTCAGATTGATAAAGGGGACGCCGCGCAGCTCCGACGACAGCATAAAAATCTTGCCGCCAATTTTAAAAACATCGAACTCCGGGCCAAAAGGCCAGCAAAGCTCGACAAAGGGTAACTCAAGGGCCAGGCGTTTCGTCGTTTCGTGCGGTGATTGCTTATCCATAAACGTTCCTTTAGGCGAAGGAGAATAAGCAAAGTATGCCGCGAAGTTCGGCGATAATCGACGTTTAATCCGCCAGCGAGAACCAGCGTCGCCAGATAAAGCGCAGAACAAAATACTCAATAGCGCCCAGCACTAAAAACCACAGACAAAACAATAAAGTGTAAAGCTGGCTAAGATCCATCAGATGGAACGTGGTCACCAGTTTTTGTGCCAGCGTCAGCCCCAATGCGGGGGCGGGAA
>ENA-OPCW01000160-OPCW01000160.1-human-gut-metagenome-genome-assembly--contig:-NODE-160-length-33620-cov-4.743423_pt1 | contig 33620 bp, 29 predicted proteins | sample MGYA00241258_ERZ501496 | MGnify/ENA primary metagenome ERZ501496 (study PRJEB25962, sample SAMEA2042660) | human gut metagenome | biome: human gut; feature: human-associated habitat; material: faeces...
TTTTCTACGTTCGTTATTTACCGTTCGCTATTTACAAGGAGTATTGCGGTTGTCGTGTAAGAAAATGAGGCTTGTTTGAAAAAGTGTAGGGGAAATATTGCGGTCAAATTGTCCTTTTGTAGGGATGGTTATTTTCAATATATTGATATACAGTGTGCTGTCTGATGATAAGCTTGTCTTTATACTGTATACACCTTTCCAAGGCTTCTTAATGAAAAAGGGGAGCCGATGGGTTTAATAATAAACTTTGGCCCCCCTTTTTTGTATGGTAACGAGAAATATTCCGATTACATGATACCGCGTTCGCGCAGTCTTTCCTGCCATTTCCAGGCCGAAGCCAATGTGTCGGCCAGTGTTTCTGTCGCTTTCCAGCCTAAAACTTTATTGGCACGTTCGGGATTGGCCCAAACCTTTTCGATGTCACCTTCGCGGCGTCCTACGATTTTGTGCGGGACTTTAACGCCTGTTGCAGCTTCGAATGTGTTGATCAGTTCCAATACGGAAACGCCGTTGCCGGTTCCGAGGTTGAAGATTTCCACATTATCCAGAGACTTGCCACCCAACATGCGGTCCATGGCGATCACGTGAGCCTTAGCCAAGTCGACAACATTGATATAGTCGCGGATGCAGGAACCGTCAGGTGTGTCATAGTCGTCACCGAATACACTCAGCTCTTTGCGGATACCCATAGCAGTCTGTGTCAGATACGGGATCAGGTTCTGAGGAACGCCGTTAGGCAATTCGCCGATCTCTGCTGTCGGATGTGCTCCGATCGGGTTGAAGTAACGCAGGATGATGCTCTTGAAAGGAGCGCCGGCATGGATCGTGTCGCGGATGATCTCTTCGTTGATCTGTTTTGTATTTCCGTATGGAGAAGTAGCCGGTTTGATCGGAGCGTTCTCGGTTACAGGCAGATTCTCAGGGTCAGGCTGCCCGTAAACGGTGCAGGAAGACGAGAATACAATGCCTTCGATATTGAATTCCGGCATCAGTTCCAACAGGTTCACCAGTGTCACTACGTTGTTGCGGTAGTATTTCAACGGCTGCTGTACGGATTCGCCTACTGCTTTGCTGGCGGCAAACAGGATGATCCCTTTGATTCCCGGATGAGCTTTCAGTGCTTCGCGGGTTCCTTCCTTATCTTTCAAGTCCAGTTTGATGAATTCAGGACGGATGCCTGTGATGCGTTCGATACCGTCCAATACTTCTATATTGGAGTTAGACAGGTCATCGATGATGACAACTTCATAACCTGCGTTCTGCAGTTCTACTGTGGTGTGTGATCCGATGTAACCAGTTCCACCTGCTACTAAAATCTTCTGTTTCATGAGGAGAGAAAATTTATGATTTATGATTTATGAAAGGATTTATGATTTATGATTTATAGCGGCAAGCGGTGTTACCTGTTATTATCAAGCAGTATTACCTGTTATTATAAATCATAAATCATAAATCTTTAAACGATCCCCGAGAATCCCATAAACGCCATAGCCAGCAGACCAGCTGTGATTAGGGCGATCGGGGTTCCTTTCATGCCATCGGGGACATTTGTCATTGCTAATTGTTCTCTGACACCTGCAAAGATAATCAAAGCTAATGCAAATCCAATAGCAATAGAGAATGCATATACTACAGATTCTAATAAATTATACTGTTTCTGGATGACCTGGATGGCGACACCCAACACACAACAGTTTGTCGTGATCAGCGGAAGAAACACTCCCAATGCCTGATAGAGGGCAGGAGAAACTTTCTTCAGGATGATTTCCACCATTTGGACCAGAGCTGCGATAATCAGGATGAAGCTGATGGTCTGCATAAAGCCCAGGCCGAATACATCCAGCACATATTTTTGTACGAGGAAAGTCACGAGTGTCGCAATGGTAAGCACAAATGCAACGGCTGCTCCCATGCCTATTGCTGTATCCACTTTCTTGGATACGCCGAGGAACGGACATATACCCAAGAATTGGGACAACACAACGTTGTTGACGAATACAGCGGCGATAAATATCAATATATATTCCATATCTTACCTTGTTTTATGCTTTACGCAGTTTATTAACAATAGCTATCAGGAATCCCAGTGCGATGAATGCACCCGGAGCCAATACAAAAATCAGCGAGCCGAACTGTTCCGGCATGATTGTCAGGTTGAACAGTTTACCCGTCCCCAACAATTCGCGGATAGCTCCTAACAGTGTCAAGGCAATCGTAAAGCCGAGACCGATACCGATTCCGTCGAAAGCCGAGGCCACGACTCCGTTCTTGGCGGCAAAAGCTTCGGCGCGTCCCAACACGATACAGTTGACGACGATCAACGGGATGAACAATCCCAAACTTGCGTATAAGGCAGGAATAAATGCTTCCATGCACATTTGCACAACCGTTACGAATGTGGCGATTACGACAATGTACCCGGGAATACGGACCATATCCGGGATTACATTTTTCAATGCTGATATGACCATGTTGGAACAGATCAACACGAACATGGTTGCAAGTCCCATACTCATACCATTCATCGCTGAAGAGGTCGTTCCCAATGTCGGACACATACCTAACAGCAATACGAATGTCGGGTTCTCTGTGATGATTCCGTTCATCAATATTTTCAGATTACTCATTGTCGTTTCCTCCCTCTTTAGTTGTGTTATCGGATGATGTGGTTGCTCCGGTCAATCCGTCGGCACCGGAAAAAGCACTGTAGGCGCGGTTCACGGCGTTCAGGAATGCACGGCTGGTAATGGTCGAAGCTGTTATGGCATCGACATCTCCACCGTCTTTGGTTACTTTCAGTTCGCCATCAGACAAATTGCGTCCCAAAACGCTCTGGCGATTTTTGTCCGTACGGAACCATTCTTGCATTTTAGCCCCTAATCCGGGTGTTTCGGCATGTTGCAAGACTGAATAGTTCAGCAGTTTGCCTTCGGTGTCAAAACCGACAATCACGCGGATCTCACCGCCGAACCCTTTCATTGTGTTGCTCTCCACTGCGGCACCGACGAATTTGCCGTCTTGTTTTGCCGGGTAGATTTTCAACGAGTCGCCATCGGCTGTAACTGCCATATAGGCTTCTTCTGTCGGTTTGTTGTCGAATGCCGGAGTGACCGCTTTGATCGCTGCTTCCAGCGCTGCTGCTTTGGTGGCGGCAATCGGACCGGTGGTGTACATATTCACACCTGCTAATATTGCTCCGGCCACTACACAGATGATCGTGAGTGAAAGGAACATATTGGGTAATGTTGATTTTAGTTTTGCCATGCTTATTTCCCTCCGAAATGTTTAGGTTTCATATAACTGTTGATGAGCGGAGTAACTCCATTCATGATGAAGATGGCAAATGACATACCTTCGGGATAAGAACCGAACAGACGGATAACCGTTGTCAGGATACCAATGCCGACACCGTAGACAATCATACCGCTCTTGCTCATCGGCGAAGTCACATAGTCGGTCGCCATGAAGATAGCTCCCAACATCAGACCTCCGGACAACAGATGGACGAACGGGCTTGCGTATTGAACCGGATTCACCAGGTGCATGATACCTGTAAAGACAAATACCGTGACGAAGATGGATACCGGAACGTGCCAGGTGATGATCTTCTTCCATAACATATAGAACATACCTAACAGCAGTGCCAGTGCGCTGACTTCACCAAGGCTACCGCCCATGTTACCGATCAGCATGTCGCTGAGTGTAGGCATTTTGTCGAGTGCACCCTCGTTCATCAGAGAGAGGACGGTTGCCCCTGTTGTTGCATCGGCATAAGATGTCAACTGTCCGACAACGGGCCAGGTGGTCATCTGTGCCGGGAAAGAGATCAGCAGGAAGATGCGTCCTGTCAGTGCAGGGTTGAAAATATTGTTGCCCAGGCCGCCGAACGACATCTTACCGATACCGATGGCTGCCAGCGCACCGATGGCGATGATCCAGATCGGCAGGTTTGACGGCAGGTTGAACGCCAGCAAAACACCGGTCAGGATGGCCGAACCGTCGTAAATGGTCGGTTCCTTTTTCATCAGGAACTTCTGAATCAGATATTCGAACAGGACACAGAAGAAAACCGAGGCTACGGTTACGATCAGCGCACCCAGTCCGAAAAAGTAGAGTGATACCAGGAAAGCCGGAACAAGGGCAATCAGTACACCGTACATATTTTTACTTATGCTGTCGCCGCCATGAATGTGGGGCGAGGGAGACACGTATAATTTGTTTTCCATATTGCTCTTGTTTTATGACTTTCTTGCACGAATAATACCCATAACTTTGCCTTTGCCCAACCGGATCTGATCCAACAGCGGGCGGTTGGCTGGACAAGTATAGCTACAGGAACCGCATTCTATACAGTCCTGAATATAGTTGGCCTCGGCTTTTTCCCAGTCTTTGTAGACGGTGAACTTCATGAGGAAGGCTGGGTTCAATCCCATCGGGCAGACGTTCACGCACTTGGCGCAACGGATACAGTCCTGCATCGGTTTGCGGACAGATTCTTCCTTGGTCAGGAGCAATACGCCGGAACTGCCTTTGGTTACCGGAACTTCGGCGCTTACCAACGCTTTGCCCATCATCGGACCGCCACCGATAATCTTACCCGTGTTTTCGGGAATACCACCGGCTGCTTCGATCAGCGTGTTGATAGGCGTACCCATACGGACCAGGAAGTTCGACGGGTTGGCAACGGCTTTTCCTGTTACGGTCACGACGCGCTCGAACAGAGGTTTGTTCTTCTGGACGGCTTCGTAGACGGCGTAGGCGGTTCCTACGTTCTGCACGACGGCTCCGGCCGAGATAGGCAGGGCGCCGCTCTTTACCTGGCGACGGATCACGGCGTCGATCAGCTGCTTTTCACCTCCTTGCGGATATTGCACTTTCAGCGGCATGATCTCGATTCCGGGATAAGCGGCTGCCAGCTTCGTCAGGTGGGCGATTGCATCGGGTTTATTGTTTTCAATGCCGATAACGGCTTTGTTTACATTTACGGCTTTCATCAGCAATGTGACGCCCACCAATATCTGTTCGCCTTTTTCCATCATCAGGGAATGGTCGGAGGTCAAATAAGGTTCACATTCTACGGCATTGATGATGATGATTTCTGCCTTGCTTCCGGGAGGCGGCATCAGTTTCACCTGTGTCGGGAAGGTGGCTCCCCCCAGACCTACGATACCGGCTGCTGCAATCTTGTCGACGATCTCTTTGGATGACAACGTACAATCTTTTACCAATGCATCGCTGCGGTCGATCGTTTCTTCCCATTCGTCTCCTTCCACATCGATGTAGATGGCCGGACGCTTGTAGCCGCTTGAGTCGAGGGCGTTATCTATTTTGTTTACTTTACCGGATACTGACGAGTGGATATTGGCGGAAACGAAACCACCTGCCTTGGCGACAAGTGTTCCGACTTTAACCAGATCACCCTTCTTGACCACTGCCTGGGCCGGAGCCCCGATGTGCTGACTGAGCGGTATGATTACCTGCTTAGGAGCAGCTAAAGCGGTAATTTTCTTACCGGCAGACAATTTATTTTCGGGCGGATGTATACCTCCGATTCGAAATGTCCTTAGCATACTATTAGATTTTATTTTTGAATTGTTTCTTCTTTTGTTTCAACTTTAGGAGTTGCTGCATTTGGCGTAACGTTTGCTGTTGGAGCTTCTGCCTTCGGAGACTCTTTCTTCGGGACTTCAGTCTTTGGCGCATCAGCCTTCGGTGCAGCCGGTTTCGGAGCTGTTGCCGGTTTTATTTTGTCGGCGTCCACAGCCGGAGCTGCCTCTTTACGTGGCGGGAAGTTCAATTCGTGGATGGCGCCGGTCGGACATACGGCTACGCACTTGCGGCATAAGCGACATTTTGTGTAATCGATGTAGGCCACGTTGTTTTCCACTGTAATTGCTTCGAACGGGCATTCCTTTGCACATTTGCCACAGCCGATACAAGCGTTGGCGCATGCTTTCTTGGCTACTCCGCCTTTGTCTTTGTTTACGCAGCTGACGAAGACGCGGCGTGATTTGGGGCCCTTCTTACGCAGTTCGATGATGTTTTTCGGGCAAGCTTTTACGCAAGCTCCGCATGAAGTACATTTGTCTTCGTCCACTTCCGGAAGCCCGGTCTTAAGGTTGATGTGGATGGCGTCGAAGTTACATGCAGCCACACAGTCGCCATAACCTAAGCAACCGAATGAACAGCCGGTCTCTCCGCCGTACAAGGTGGAAGCAATCGCACAACTCTGCACACCGTCGTATTGGTTGGTACGCGGACGGGCGGCACACGTTCCGTTGCAGCGGACAACGGCTACCATCGGTTCTGCACTGGCTGCTTCTTTTCCGAGGATGGTGGCTACTTTGCCCATTACAGGTGCTCCGCCTACGGGGCATAACAGGCCATCCAACGTGTCGGCTTTTACACAAGCCGTAGCAAAACCACCGCATCCGGGATATCCACAACCTCCGCAATTGGCTCCAGGCAATACCTCCTGGACTTGTGCGATACGAGGATCTTCGTATACTTCAAACTTCTTGGAGGCGGCGTATAGAAAAACTGCGCCGATGGCTCCAATCGCTCCTAATGAAATAACGGCAATTAAAATCATGATATGTTTGTCAATTAAGTTTTTTCAAAGTAAATATGAATCGCTTTTTCAGTTTGTCGCGTAAAAAGTATAATATGCAATAATAAGGAACTAAGAGCAGTAATCCGGTTAACCCGCTTGTGGTTTCTTCCCATTGCATACTTGTACCTGTTACAATAGCCGCAAAAACTATGATGAGCGGAAATACAAAGGCAAGAAGTACGGCCTGCAGCCCCAGTGAACTTTGTCCGCATAACTGGACTTCTTCATTTATATGGAATTTTCCAGAGTTGTCCGGAACCTCGATGATCTTTTCTTTGCTCTCGGATGCCGTACACATACTTTTCGCATGGCATCCGGAGCAAGCCGATTGTTGGATGATCCTGACATAGACCGTACCGCCGTCGATCTTCTCTATAATCCCATTGTGATTGATACTTTCGCTCATATTTGTAATCTCGACATTGCAAAACCGAGGCAAAAGTACGTATTATTTGGAAATTATGTCACGATTAACAAAGTTTATTATGGAAATAATAGACTTTGTCTTACCATTTGTAATTAAACCCGAAGCTTAACAGCTCGTTGATCTGAAGATAGCTGTCGAAATCTTCGTTTTTGGCAACACCATCGTCATAGCGAAGGTGAAGATTGATCCGGGTTGAAAAGAACCGGCTGATCTGTAAGTTGAACGTGTTCTCAAACTCTCCGGTAATACGATGATAATCCGTGAAATAATAGAAACGAGATGTCCAACTGACATTTCGGTTGATATTGAATGTCATGTTTGCTTCGAGTTTCGAACCAATTTGGCTTTGGGAGTTCCTGTATTTGTTAACATCGTCAGGAAGTTCGGCGGCATTGTCTTTCTCTTTAAAACCATGTCGTTTCAAATCCATATCTGTCCCCTTTTGGGTACTGTACATATAGTTATAAGAGAATGGAGCCATGTTGACATTCAATTTTATGTTTCGGTGTCTCACCTTTGTTAGGGTTTTGGTTAGTTCGTATTTCATACCGATACCGGTATTGAAGGTCATAGGCGCGAGAAATGCCGATAATTTGGTTTCGCTGTTTTGGGCGTAGTTGGTTACTACTTGTGTGTTGAAACTGATGTCGACTGTGTAGTACCACTTGTTAAATGCTTTGTAACCGAACAGCGTATGGAGACGAAGTATCTGGTCGTTTATCTTATACGAATGTATAGAGTCTGTTTTGTCCGGCAAAGTATTCATGTTCAGTTTGAATTCAAGTTCGTTTGTTACCTGTACTTTGTCTTTATTGTAATCATATTTGAAATATTGCCGGGTATTCATATTGAAGTTCGGATCGCCACCTGCACTCCAGTTCGGTGAAATGTAATTTTGCGAAAATTGCATGGTGCTTTCGAAGTTGGAAGTCCAATAACGGCGTTCCGGGATAAACTTGACCGGAGCGTCCACGTCGCTGAAAGCGTTCGGGTCGTTTTCTATTTTGATTAGTTCGGGTTCGTATGTCGCTTTCTTGATAACATGCGTTTTAACGACATCTGTCGGCAGGTCACGTTCCGAATAACGGAAATATTCCGGATAGTTTACACGTACATAATTATATGCGGTATTCTGCAACTTGTTCTTTAGTATTTCGTCTTGGAACAAAGTCGTATCCGGTTCGAACAATGGGAAGTTGGGACGTTGTTTTGCAATAAAGTCCTTGTCATACAATTGCAGGTCTTCCGGGATAAGTCCTCCCTTGAACAGGATCGGGGTGAACAGCGGATTGACGATTGTAGTATCCCGTAAGGTTGCCCACGGGCTGATGATGGTAGACGGGTCGCGTACCCAATTTACCCAATATTGTGCTTCCGGCGATAATTCTATCTCGTCTTTTTTTAAAAAGCGAAGCAAGTTCTCACTCGGTGCGGCGGGTGATGAGTAGCTGCTATTGAGTTTTTCGAACTGTGCCCTGAGGTCGGGGATTTTATCCAGTTCCGTTTCTTCCAAGTCTAATAAAGGAAATGTATCGGGGACAGCGGTCTGAACCGGTTGATTCGACTGATTCCCGCTAATTATGTTGACATCCTGTGCTCCTACCTGATTACTACTGAATAACAATACAATAAATAACGCTAAAACAGACATCTTTATCATCGTCGTATCTTTTTACATTCATTTAAAATATTGGTGCGAAATTAATGAAAAGTTCTGAGATAGACTAATTTATTTTCGGCGTTGTCGGGAACATATCCGTGCGTTTTTGCACGTAAGATGTACGGGAACGGACAATACGTTTAAAAGCCTGGTGCGTATGTGGTTGTAAATAAGTGAATTCCTGATTTGATATGATCTTTGCCTTATCTTTAGTGGTTCATAAAAAAGATATGATATATGTTTAAACACTATGTAAAAGTCGCACTCCGGCTAATTAAGCGGAGCTTTTTGTTTTCGTCTGTTAATATGCTAGGGTTTGTGTTGGGGATGACGGCAGCTTTCCTGATTTATCTCTGGATTGTGGATGAGTTGACATTCTAGCTTTCCGGTTATCGCCGGCGATCCCGACCGGAAACCTGGATTCCGTCAACGGCAATGAAGTGATGAACCTGTTGATGGAACTGAACCGTGAAGGAACGACCGTCGTGATGGTTACCCACTCCGAGGAAAATGCTCGGATGGCGGGTAGGCTGATCCGTATGATAGATGGCAATATTTTGACAGAAAGCAGAAAATGAAAATCCACTTTTGTGCTTACCCGAAAAAGTTGTACCTTTGTTCCCTCGAAAATCAAACGGAATATGGATAGAATCCGATTAAAAGACAAAGAATTTGAACTCTTTATCCCGGAAGAGGAGATAAAGGATGCAATTGCAAAAGTCGCAGAACGTATCCGGGAGGATGTAAAAGGCACGAATCCGTTGTTTGTGGGAATCCTGAATGGAGCTTTTATGTTTACTGCCGAGTTGATGCGTCAGTTGAACGAACCGTATGAGATCACCTTTGCTCGTTATTCTTCTTATAAAGGGACCAGTACGACCGGTGTCGTGCGTGAAATCATGCCGGTGCAGGCCGATGTGAAAGGGCGGACTTTGATCATGATAGAGGATATTATAGATACCGGATTTACGATGCAATATGTTATGGATAAACTCCGTAAGGATGGTGCTGCCGATGTCAAACTGGCGACCATGTTGTTTAAGCCGGATTCATTGAGATGCAATTTGAAACCCGATTATATCGGCATTCGGATTCCGAGTGATTTTATTGTCGGTTACGGCCTGGATTATGATGAAATGGGGCGGGCTTACCGAAATATATATAAGATAATTGACAATTGATAATTATCAATATATAAAGGAGTGGAGAATTTATCAGATTAATGTATAATAAGAGGCGATGGATGGTTGGATAGTTGGCAGGTAATTGTCAATTGTCAATTATCAATTGTCAATTTAAAAAGTTTACTTTTTATGTTGAACATTGTTATTTTTGGTGCTCCCGGTTCAGGAAAGGGAACACAGAGCGAATTGATTATTAAAGAATATGGTTTGGATCATATCTCTACAGGTGATGTTTTGCGTTCTGAAATGAAGAACGAGACAGAGCTGGGTAAGATTGCTAAAGATTACATTGAAAAAGGACAACTGGTTCCGGATGAACTGATCGTTGACATGCTGGCTAAGGTTTTGGACAGCAAGGTGAACTCCAAAGGCGTCATCTTCGATGGTTTCCCCCGTACTATCCCGCAGGCTAAGGCACTGAAAGAAATGTTGAACAAACGTGGAACCGATGTTTCCGTTATGCTGAACCTTCAGGTAGAAGAAGAAGAACTGATCAACCGCCTGTTGGAACGTGGTAAGGTTTCAGGCCGTTCGGATGACAATCTGGAAACAATCAAGTCAAGATTGGACGTTTATCACAAACAGACAGCTCCTTTGGCAGATTATTATATCGGTGAAGGCAAACATGTCGCCATCAAAGGTATGGGTACAATCGAAGAGATTTTCGGTCGTATCAAGGATGCGGTAAATAATTTGTAATGGATTTATGAATGAGGTTTATGATTTATGATTTGTGATTTATATCTTTTGTCGCTATGAATCATAAATCATAAAACATAAATCATAAATTAAAAATTAAAAGTGGCTGAATCAAACTTTGTAGATTATGTAAAGATCTATTGCCGTTCTGGTAAGGGCGGGAGAGGGTCTTCTCACTTTCGCCGCGAGAAATACATTCCGAAAGGAGGTCCCGACGGAGGCGATGGAGGACGAGGAGGCCATGTGTATCTTCGTGGAAACCGGAATTACTGGACGCTTCTCCATCTGAAGTATGAACGTCATATTATGGCGACGAATGGTGAAAGTGGCGGAGCCAAACGTAGTTTCGGGAAAGACGGTGAGGATCGTGTGATAGAGGTTCCTTGCGGAACAGTCGTTTATGATGCCGAAACGGGCGAGTTTATCTGTGACGTGACCGAAGACGGTCAGAAAGTAATGCTGTTGAAAGGCGGACGCGGAGGATTGGGTAACTGCCACTTCAAGACGTCGACCAACCAGGCTCCCCGCTATGCGCAACCCGGCGAACCGGCACAGGAACGTATGGTGATCCTGCAATTGAAGCTGTTGGCTGATGTCGGTCTGGTCGGTTTTCCGAATGCCGGAAAGTCGACATTGCTGTCTGTCGTTTCAGCTGCCAAACCGAAGATTGCCAATTATCCGTTTACTACGCTCGAACCGAACTTGGGTATAGTAAGCTATCGCGACAACCGTTCATTCGTCATGGCCGATATCCCTGGCATTATCGAGGGAGCCAGTGAAGGTAAAGGTTTGGGGTTAAGGTTCCTGCGTCATATCGAACGTAATTCGTTGCTTTTGTTTATGGTTCCTGCCGATGCGGATGATATCAAGAAGGAATACGAAATCCTTTTAGGCGAACTGGTCAAGTATAATCCGGATTTGCAGGATAAAAGCCGTGTCCTGGCTATCACCAAGAGCGATATGCTGGATGAAGAGTTGATTGAGGCATTGTCCGAAGATCTGCCGGAAGGCGTTCCCTATGTCTTTATCTCCTCCGTTACCGGAATGGGGATCACCGAGCTGAAAGACTTGCTGTGGAAGGAACTGAACAAGGAAACGTTCCACGAGGTAGAGCGTATTGTACATAAGAACATCGATGTAGGCGCACTTGCGCTTGATGATGACGATTTTATCATTCCTCTTGATGAAGATGATCCCGACGACGATGAAGAGTATGAAGAATATGAAGATTGGGACGACGAAGAAGATGAAGATACTTCCAAATGATAAAGTGAAGATGTTGCAATTTCCCGCATTAAGCGAGGATTGCAACATCTCTCATTTTGTGACAACCCGTCAGGGAGGTGTGAGCAAAGGTGCGTATGCTTCCTTTAACCCTGGCGAATACAGCGGGGACAATCCGGAAGCTGTCCGAGCGAACCGGAAACTTCTTTCGGATGCAATCGGGATACCAACCGAACGTATCTTTGCGCCTTTCCAGGTCCACGGGGCGGAGATCCGTTCGATAGAACCTTCTTTTCTTTCCCTTCCATTGGAAGAACAGCAGCTTTATATGCATGGTGTAGATGCCTTGGTGACGGATGTGCCGGAAGTTTGCATCGCTGTCTCGACGGCCGATTGTGTCCCTGTCCTGCTGTATGCTCCCGATGTGAAGGCTGTAGCTGCCGTTCATGCCGGTTGGCGGGGAACTGTATTGCGGATTGCCGGGAAAACTGTTCGCATCCTTATGGATGAATATGGAGCCGATCCTCGTCTCATGAAAGCTGGCATTGCTCCTTCCATCGGTCCCGAAGCCTTCGAAGTTGGCGAAGAGGTCGTCGACGCCTTTCGGGAGGCCGGTTTTGAAATGTCGTGTATCTTGAAGCGCGATGCCGATACCGGAAAAGCCCATATCGATTTGTGGGAGGCCAACCGTCTGCAATTATTGACAGAAGGCCTTTCGGCCGGAAATATCGAACTAGCCGGAATCTGTACCTACGCCCATCCCGACGAGTTTTTCTCCGCCCGTCGTCTGGGAATCAAAAGCGGGCGTATCCTGTCCGGTATTTTCTTGCGTGGTTCCTCCCTGTTTATACAATAAAGGATTACTCCAAAATGGATGCTTTTCATCAGATTTTAGTTGATCATCATATGTCATCATAATGTCTTTTATTGGTTTTTATATAGAGTAGAGGTGATAACACATTTTTTATGGAAAAATAGATGTTTCAGGAGGATATACAAATAGAAAAATAGTTTTTTGTAAAGAATTGTGTTTATCTTTGTAGTAAATAGAGTGGTGTATAATATATATGGTCCTTTTGCTTATTAAATAAAAAAGTTATGAGACGAACAGATGTAGTAGAACAAATCAGGAAGGTTGTGCAAGAAGTTACTTAAATATGATATCCTAACGCAGACTCATAACGGCGTAAAAAGTATGCTTGGCTTACATTTTGTATCTACAGGAAAGTTGCCGATTAAAATAGGTAAGATATTTGGAACGTTGTTTGAAAAGAAGCATAGTGGAGACTATGATGATTTTGCGTACTGCGACGAAGAATTAGTGAATGAGTTATATCCTCAAACTGAAATATACATTATTACAATTGAAAAATTAATCCTTTCTGACTAAATAGGTTTATTTTTTGTGGTTTTTATAAGTGAAATTCTATGACAAATATTTCAATTTCAGAAGAAATAGCCACGGCCTGTCCGGATTTGCATGTTTTGGTTCTGTCTTGTGATGTTTGCAATTCTGAACCGGACGAAAGGCTTTGGCAGGAGATAGCGGACGAAGAAAAGGCTGTCCGGGAAACAGTCAAGCTGGAACAAATCAACAAATGGCTTCCTATACAGGCTACCCGCCAGGCTTATAAGCGTTTGGGAAAAGATCCGAATCGTTATCGTCCTTCTTCTGAAGCCTTGCGGAGGCGCATTCTCCGTGAATTACCCCTTTATAAGGTCGATACGCTGGTCGATCTCATCAATTTGGTTTCTATCCGTAGCGGATATTCCATCGGAGGCTTCGATGTGGATAAAATTGCTGGTGGCAGTCTGGTGTTGGGAGTCGGCAGGGAAGGTGAAATTTATCATGGAATCGGGCGTGGAGAATTGAATATTGCAGGTCTGCCCGTTTACCGGGATGCAGTCGGTGGGGTAGGAACTCCGACGAGTGATGAGGAACGGACAAAAATAGGACTGGATACGACTCACTTGTTAATGATTATAAATGGTTATTCAGGATTGGAGGGGTTGGAGGCGGCAGGAAAGTATGCCGTGGGCTTATTAAGCAAATATGTTTCAGCTATAAACATGGAGGCGGAACTTGTCACAGCCAAAGATCGGACGAAAATAGCGCTATAATTCTGTTATAATAGTGTTAATTATGCTTTCAAAACATAAAAAGCACCAGTCTTTATGCTAAAAAACATCTATATCCTTTTGTTTTAATCGATTAATCTATAAATTTGCTCCCGTTAACGATTAACAAAACAAAAAGAAACATGATCGAATTGATTGGAACAAACGCCGGCCTTGTTTGGAACGCATTGAATGAAGGCGGTAAGATGAGTGTTAAGGCAGTAAAGAAAGCTACAAAGATTAAAGCGGAAAAAGATATGTATGCTGCTTTTGGTTGGTTAGCGAAAGAAGGCAAATTGGCTTTCGAAAACATCGAGGGTGAATTGTACGTTGCGTTAGTATAAATATAGCGTAGCTGAATCTATTGGAAGGAGGGCTGTTCGGATTTTAGTTTGAACGGCCTTTTGTGTGTCCGGACGTTTTCTGTCAAAAAAACAAACCGATTCGTTGTTTTATTCAATTCTATCCTTTACTTTTGTGTAGAATTTGGTGTGAAATGACCGAAGATCATAAAAGATTGTTGGCTGTATTTGATGTTAGGGTTCGTGATTTGATGGAGTTTTGCGATAGGCAAAAGGAGAAAATCAACGAGCTTGAAAGTTCTTTAGCACAGAAAGAAGGAGAACTTCAGCAGGCAATGAAGACGATCGAAGAGTTGAATGCCAAATGCGATAACATGCTGACTGCACGGGTTGTTTCTGTCAACGAGGGAGAAATGAAAAGTGCCAGGATGAGGTTATCGAAGTTAGTGCGGGAAGTAGACAAGTGCATTGCACTATTAAACGAATAGAGGCGATGGACGATAAATTTCTTATACATGTAGAGATAGCCGGTAAAAGTTATGGTATCAGGATCAACCGGAGCGAGGAGCAGGTAGCCCGTGAGGCAGTCCGGCAAATCAGGAAGAAAATGGACCAGTACCGGAAGAAATATTCCGACGTGGATGTAAAAGATTTGTTAGCCATGGTAACCTTTCAGCTATCGGTGGAAAACTTGAAGTTGGAGGATAAGAATGACACAAGTCCCTTTACTGAAAAGATACAGGAGCTGACCGATGAACTGGAAAGTTACCTGAAGGATAAATAGTTGTAAGAATAAAGAAGATGCGTTTCCGCACTACTTTGCATGGGTGTATCCATGTAAGGCAGTGCTTTTTTTGTATAATAATATAACTGAATTTAAACTATAAGTAAAATGGGTATGACTATAATCATAGCACTTGTGACCTTCGTTGTCGGAGGCTTGCTCGTGTGGTTTGTGATGAGAGTCCTTATGAAGTCAAGGTATGACGCTGTGATACGCGAGGCTGAAAAGGAGTCGGAAGTAATGAAGCAGAAGAAGCTGCTCGAAGTAAAAGAGAAGTTCCTTCATTTGAAAGCGGACCTGGAGAAACAGGTGTCCGCCCGTAATTCAAAGATACAGTCTGTAGAGGCTAAGTTGAAACAACGTGAGTTGAATTTGAACCAACGTCAGGAAGACCTGCAACGCAAGAATAGCGAAGTGGATGCCGTGAAGGAGAATCTGGCGGCCCAACTGGAACTGGTAGATAAGAAGAAGCAGGATTTGGAGAAACTTCACCAGCGTGAAATCGAACATCTGGAAACTCTGTCCGGGCTTTCTGCCGAAGAGGCGAAGGAGCGTCTGATCGAATCCTTGAAAGACGAAGCCAAGTCAGAAGCTACTTCCTACATCAATGAAATCATGGAAGAGGCAAAGATGACAGCCAACAAGGAAGCGAAGAAAATCGTTATCCAGTCCATCCAGCGTGTGGCAACCGAAACGGCAATCGAGAATTCGATTACAGTCTTCCATATCGAATCAGACGAGATCAAAGGCCGTATCATCGGTCGTGAAGGGCGTAACATTCGGGCGTTGGAAGCAGCAACCGGTATTGAGATCGTGGTTGACGATACGCCTGAAGCAATTGTGTTGTCCGGTTTTGATCCGGTCCGTCGTGAAATAGCTCGTCTGGCTTTGCACCAGTTGGTACAGGACGGACGTATCCACCCGGCACGTATCGAGGAAGTGGTAACGAAAGTGAGAAAGCAAGTTGAAGACGAAGTGGTGGAAACCGGTAAGCGTACCGTTATCGATCTCGGTGTACATGGTTTGCATCCTGAACTGATCCGTATGATCGGTAAGATGAAATATCGTTCTTCTTATGGCCAGAACCTGTTGCAGCATGCGCGCGAAACGGCGAACTTATGTGCTGTGATGGCATCTGAACTGGGGTTGAACCCGAAAAAGGCAAAACGTGCCGGACTGTTGCACGATATAGGTAAAGTGCCTGATGACGAACCAGAATTGCCGCACGCAATCTTAGGCATGAAGCTTTGCGAGAAATACAAAGAGAAACCTGATATCTGCAATGCTGTAGGTGCTCACCATGACGAAGTGGAAATGCAAACGCTGCTTGCTCCGATCGTACAGGTTTGTGATGCTATTTCGGGTGCACGTCCGGGAGCTCGCCGTGAGATCGTCGAGGCTTACATCAAGCGTCTGAATGATCTGGAACAGTTGGCTCTTTCTTATCCGGGTGTAGTGAAGACATACGCTATCCAGGCTGGTCGTGAGCTCCGCGTAATTGTCGGGGCTGACAAGATCGATGATAAGGATACCGAAAACCTGTCAACCGAAATCGCAAAGAGGATCCAGGACGAAATGACCTATCCGGGTCAGGTGAAGATCACGGTGATCCGTGAGACTCGTGCGGTAAGCTATGCTAAGTAGATCGATCATCATTGAATAAGTTTATGGAAGGCCGGGCTGAATAAAGTCCGGCTTTTTTATTTTTCCGCCAATAATCAGGGGGAGGCTTCACCTTTGTATGCACTGGTTGGGTTATAAGATTGTTGATGGGTGAAGGCAAATAGTAAAAGTGCCTTCACCTGTTACGGCTGTCTTCATCTGCGGGTTAGTCGGGTATGGAAGGTACACTATAGAGTGGCAGTCGCTATACTTTTATTGTTAAACTATAAAACCATAGAGCTTTTGGCCTAAGTCGAAAACCTTTTCGCCCTTGGTGAAAAAGGCTTTTGACAATGGGCAAAAAGGCTTTCGACTTAGGTCGAAAATGAAAAGAGATATAAGGTAAATATTAAATGTTAGTATATTAGGATATTAATATCATTCACAATCTCTTTATTATTCGCTTAAATATGTCGCTTTGTATAAGAGGCCGGATCTGGTGTGTCTGGGCGAGACAAGGTGAAAGTAAATTTTTAAGGTGAAGGCAAGCGTCAGGACTGCCTTCACCCTCTCATATGATAATAGTCAAAGGGTTTCAGGGAATGGTGAAGCCCAATCGGATGCTTGCAAAAAAAGCGGTTGCCGATCTCTGGCAACCGCTTTTTTAGTTTGTTATGTGAAACCGGATTGCTTATTTATAGCTGTAGCCCGCTTTCTTCTGTGCGCTGTTGGCTTTGGCTCCGGGGATCAAAGTGAAGCCCCATTTGTATTCCCGGTCTGCCGGTAAAGTATATTCCGGTTCCGGACGTGAATACCAACTGTCGTAGCCGGCCAATCCTTGCTGTTTCAGGTCTACGCATACTTCAACGAAGTTACGTGGTGTGATGTCGTTGATATGCGTCTGGCGAGGTTTGTCATACGGTCCGATTTCCGGACGGTTGGCAATCTCTTCCGGTGTGAAGTTGTTCCACTGGTACGGGCGGTCGGTTGCCTTGCCAGCGTCGAAGTCTTCGACGGAGTTACGCATTGCGTTGAATTCCATCTCGTCGTCTGCAACGATCAACAGGTTCTTGCCTTTACCACCTAATGAAATCCAACGGGTATCGCAGTGGTGGCCGTTTTCCTGCGGACGGACGTATGGGAAATACTGTTCTTCAGCCGTGCTCTTGTACTGTCCGATCATGTAACCGGCTTTGCGGTCCCAATAGTTTTCCAGCGGACCGCGGCCGAAGTATTCCAGTTGGTCCATCGTTGCCGGCAGACGGAAACGTACGCCGATACGCGGAACGACCATCTTGTCGCGTTCGCTGACATTGGCGCGGCCCGGTGAGAAGGTCGCGGTGGCGGTCGCTTCGGAAATACCGATCTTCACACCGTCCAAATGGGCAGGCGTGAAGTGGGTGGCCACGTTCATGATACCGTCAGGATAGATCTTGTATGTCACCAGGAACTGGTTGCCGGCCGGCAGTTTATAGTCGACTTTTACGATGGCATTACCATCGATGATCTCGCCTGTCGCGCTTGTCACATTGAAGTTACGGCTTGAGAGTTCCCATATCTCAAGACGTTTCGGGTTGCCGCTTCCGTAGTCGTTATCGTTCGGGGCGCGCCAGAAGTTCGGCTGGATACCGAAGCCTTCGTTGAAGTATTCCGTGCCGCCTACTTTATAGGAAGCCACGACGCCGGCTTTCTTGTCGAATACGAAGTTCACTTTGGAAGAAGTCACCTTCAGGTCGTTTCCTTCTTCAGATACGGTCAGCTTGGGGCCTGCGGCCTTGTAAACGGTCTTGTCGGCTGTTACCGGCAAAACAAACTGATCCTGTGCGATGTCGTATCCGGCAGGGATCACGCCATCCTGTTTGGTCGTAGTCACGACAAAGTTCACCAAATAATCGACGCCGGCCTGCGGTTTCAAGCCTTCTACCGGGACTGTGATTTCCTGGGATGCCTGTGGCGCCAGGTCGAGAGACATCTTGTTGCCTTTGATGATTTTGTTGTTTGCCTTGATCGTATAGCTGATCATGTAATCTTTCAGGCTCGTGAAATAGAAACGGTTTGTCACTTTGAATATGCCTTTCGCCACATCTACAGCTTCGAAACCGACATTCTGGTGTGCATATTTCACTTCTTCCATAGCCGGATGCGGAGTGCGGTCCGGGCTCACGATACCGTTGCAAAGGAAATTGCCGTCACTCGGCATGTCTTTGCCGAAGTCGCCGCCGTAAGCATAATATTCTTTTCCGTTTGCATCCTTGGCAAGCAGACCTTGGTCAACCCAGTCCCAAATGTAGCCGCCCTGGAGGTTCGGGTATTTGTAGATCGCTTTCCACTGGTCCCAAAGGTTACCGGTCGAGTTACCCATCGCGTGGGCATATTCGGACGGTGCAACCGGACGGTCGCTGCCTTCCTTACCTATCTCTTCCAACCATTTTGCACTTGGATACTGCGGGACATACATGTCGGAGTTCCATTCCCACTGTGCACGTTCGTAGTTGACCGGACGGCCCATCATGGTCTTTTCCTTGTCCTTTACATATAAATAGGTCTGGTAGAAGTTGTAACCGTTTCCGGCTTCGTTACCTAATGACCAGATCGTTACGGACGGATGATTTTTGTTGCGTTCGTACATGTTGACTGTACGGTCCATATGCGGTTTCAGCCATTCCGGGTTGTTTCCCAACGTACCGCCTTTGCGCAGGTTGTAGTACATGCCGTGCGATTCGATATTGGCTTCGTCGTAAACATACAATCCGTATTCGTCACAAAGCTCGTAGAATCTGCGGTCTTGCGGGTAATGGCACAGGCGGACGGAGTTCAGATTGTTCCGTTTCATCAGTTCGAAATCCTTGCGCATCAGTTCTTCTGTCACGTAATGTCCGGTTTGCGGGTTGTGTTCGTGGATATTGACACCTTTGAACTTGATCGGCTGTCCGTTGAACAGCAGGACGGTGTATGGTTTGCCGTTGCCGGCGATCTGGTCGATCTCTTTGATTTCGATGCGGCGGAAACCGACGTTTTGCGGGATCACTTCCGTCACCTTGCCATCTTCCTTGATCGTCATCAACAGCTTGTAAAGGTTCGGATGTTCCGCGTTCCATGTTTCCACATTATCCAGTGTCTTTTCGAACGAAGTCGTTGTAATCGTGTTCGGGCTTACCCACAACTTGTTTTCTGCCGTAGCAGCCACATTGCCTTTTGCATCTAATAATTCGTATGTCACGTCGATGTTCTTGACCTTGTCAGAATGGTTCTTGATATCTATTGCCAAGCTGAAGATACCGTTTTTATAGGTGTCGTCGAGCGTGGAGACAATACGGTAATCATTGACGGCGATCTTGGGTTGTGACCATAGATAGACATCGCGTTCGATACCGCTTAGGCGCCAGAAGTCCTGGCATTCCAGATAGGAACCTGTGCTCCAGCGGAAGATTTTCAGCGTCAGCATGTTTTTGCCCGGTTGCAGGTATTTGTTGATCAGGAATTCGGCCGGATTCTTGGAATCTTCGCTATAGCCGACTTCCTTGCCGTTTACGTAAACATATAAGCCCGATTTGGCTCCGGCGATGTGTAGATATATGTCACGTCCGTCCCAACCGGCAGGAACCTCGAAGTCGCGCCGGTAAACACCTACCGGGTTTGCTTCCGGCAACAGCGGAGGTTGCGGGTTACGTGGTTTGAACTCATATCCGTGATTCGTGTAGATGGCAGTACCGTGTCCTTGTACCTCCCAGTTTCCCGGAACGGTAATGTCGTCCCAATCGGAAGTGCTGACAGAAGGATCTGTGATGTTGGCAGGAAGGTCTTTGTATGAATCTACGAAATAGAATTTCCATGTGCCGTTCAGCAATGAGTAGAAAGGACTTTTTTCATATCGGGAAGATAGAGCTGTGGCACGGTCTCCATAACTCATGAAAGAGGAGCGGGGAGCCTCTTTATTAACAGCAACGACTTGGATGTCCTGCCAGTAAGGCTTCGCAGGCTGGTTCGTCGCATCGTCAGCCAATGCAGTCCCCAGAAGGAAGCAACTCAATGCTCCTGTGAGCATCGTTTTTTTGATCATGTGTTTCATATGCATTTTTAATTTAGATTAGACTTAGTCTGTTGAAAAGTGAAAGATGAAAGTGAAAGAGAGTATATCTTTGACTTTCATCTTTCAACTTTCAATTTTTTTATCTTGCTGCGTAGAAAGAATAACCTTCGGCTACCTGTTTGAAAGCAAGTACGCCTGCCTGGTTCAGTTCTACATTCATTTCTTTGCCGTCGGGAAGGTACATGACAACTTCGTCGTCACCTGTGAACTTCAGCAGTTTGGTCGATTCGCCGTTTGCTTCTACGCTCCAGCTCTTGTCTGCTTCATTGAAAACCAGATCTACCGCTTTTTCTTCTCCTTCTTTCTGGATGTGGTAGCCGTCTTTTTGGGTTTCGATGGCATACGTGCCGTCTTTGGTTTCGATTGTTTTTACCGTACCGGCATCTGCAACAGGGTTGCTTCCGCTCCAGAATTCAATCGAGTTTAAAACCAATATGTCGGCTAAAGCAGAGATTTCATAAACCGGAACAATCCAGAATGCAACGAATACTAACTCGTTTACAAACTTGCTGTCGATATTTCTGTTCCAATCCAACAGCTTATTTGACAACCCAAATGATCCAATGCATGATGAGAATAATACACTGCTGGCAAGCGTTGCTGCCACTAATAAAGTTAGACTTTTTTTCTTCATGAATATTTAGTATTTGTAGTTAATTTGGGGACGAAGATAACAATTTATACGATAATTGTCATTAATAACAGGACTATAATTATTTATTGGTTACTCTTTATGAATTTCTTTTTGAGCTTGAAACTTTTTATGAAACAAAGAGGCTTCTAAAATTCATTTAAATGATTTTAGAAGCCTCTTTTTATTTTAATAGAGAGTATCGGTTGTTAGTAACCTGGATTCTGATCTGTTGCCAGTAGAGGGTTCAAGTCGATTGCTGTTTGGGGAATAGGTCTCAGCGACATCCGGCTATCCCATTTCATCGTGATGACTTTTTCGCCATCCGGTGTGGAGATAGGAACATTGTTCATCTGCGCACTCCAATAAGCATCGCCATAACGGCTTAGGTCGTCGCTGCGCAAACCTTCACCAGCCAGTTCGATGCGACGTTCGTTTTTGATCAAAGCCAATCCATCTTCCTTGCCGAGGCTTGTCGGTACGTTTGGCATACCGCAACGATCACGAAGCTGATTCAAGGCAGCCTGTGTCTGTCCGTCGAAACCTGTTGTCTGGGTATGAGCTTCAGCAAAGATCAGCAGTACTTCGGCATAACGGATACAGGGATAATCGCCGGTTGCTTGTCCGTCATTATTCGCATCATTTTCCAACGGTGACATTTTGCGGAAGTTGAAACCAGTCTTGGATTCATTATTCCCGTTTTTGATCCATTCATAGATGAAGTTTGTACCGTAGTTTGTCTCATACCAACCTTTGAAGGGGAATAGGATGGAGGCATATAAACGGCTATCACGATTGCGGAATTCCTGCATGTACTCGTAATCTTTCAGTTTTCCACTGTTGATAAGGCCGGATGCAAAAGAAATAAATTTGGCTTCTCCTGCAGGAGCTTTATATTCGTCCAAATCCCCTTTGATAACTTTATAAGCATTCATACGCTTTTCGATACTGGGAATGGACGGTGTTTTGCCGTCTACTGTCCAGTAAGCGTCGACCAGATTTTGTGTCGGAGTCACAGAAGACCAACCTCCTAATTGATTCGGACGGATGCTTGTGTATCGTGTCATATCTTGGTAGTCCCAACTGGAAGCGGTATATTGACGAGTCATTACATATTCCGGATTGTCTGGGTTCCCGTTTTCCGTATGCCATAAAGATTCGTAGCTGAACATGCCTTTCATAAATTTGTCACGGTCGATACCGTATTTGTCAAAATCTATGTATAATTCCATTTCTTCAGCTTCTTTCTTTTGTGCTTCGGTCAATTCACTGACTTGGAATAATGAAAAACCTCCTTTATCCATGATTTCTTTGGCTGCTGCTTCTGCTGTCGGATAGTCGCCGAAATAAAGGGCTGCTCTTGCTTTTACGGCTAAAGCTGCATATTTGGTCATACGTCCTTTTTCGTTCGGATAACTACCTGCATATTTTTCCGGAAGGATAGCTGCTGCTTCAGTTAGTTCGTTGAGAATAAATTCACGGATTTTGCTTGTTTCGTCGCGAGGAATGTTGGGAGCATCGTATGACAATACATCGGTGATCAAAGGAACTTTACCAAATGTTGTTGTCAAGTTCAGATAAGTCCATGCACGCATAGCTCGGACTTCCGCTTTGAACCGTGTTTTCAGATCTTCATCCATCGGAACATTCTCTATTTCCTGCAAGAAAATGTTTTGTTTGCGGACTGTTTCGAAGTTATAGCCTTCGTCATATAGAGCACTGAGGCCGTTTTGCTGATAAATAGCTCCGTTCGATTCCCATGAATATTGGCAGTATGCATCGTTCGTATACGAATCGCTGTGAACAGCTGCGCCGGGAATGCTTGCTGAGTAAACAGCGTTCAGATTATACCATGCATCTTTTTCTGATGTCCAGAATGTTTCTGTTGCAATGCTGGAAGTCGGTTCGACATCCAGGTCACAACTGCAAACTGTTGTTCCCAGAGCTAGGCAGAAGAACGTATGTTTGAATATATTATTAACTGTTTTCATTTTGCTTTTTGTTAGAATGTTAAGTTTACACCAAGTGAAATAGAAGAAGTTCCGCGGGTGTCTGTTCCACGTCCGGACGGTGTTTCCGGATCAAAGTCTTCCATGCGGTGATCTGCACGAATTGTAAATGGATTTTCAGCCGATACGTAAAGTTTCAAAGCATCGACACCTAAATGCTGAATTTGGTGTTTATTGAAATTATATCCGAATGTGATATTTTTGATACGGAAATAATCAGAATCGAACAACCAGAAATCGGAGAACTTATTGTTGAAAGTAGAGTGTGCACTTGTACGCGGATAGATACGAGGATAAGCTGCATTTGGGTCGGGGTTATCAACGGTCCAGCGTTTCAGGTGAAATTCACGTGGACTGGCATTATCAGAGAAAGCCCAAGCCTGTTCCTGATAGAAACGAACCATTGTTCCAGTCACACCTTGTCCGAACATACTTAATTCGAAACCTTTGTAACGTAAGTTTAGATTAACGCCGTATGTAATATCGGGAACGTCACAAGCCAGATAGTCTCTGTCCTTATCGGTCAGTTTTCCGTCGCCATCCAAGTCTACATATTTAATGTCTCCGGCCTGTGGGGTAATGCCGTCTGTTATGTAGTTGCCATTGTCGATGTCTTCCTGTGTCAATAAACCGTCTGAGCGGAAACCGTAGAATGTGCCGATAGCATAACCCACTTTCTTAATCCAAGGGTCTTCGATCATCGGATCGTTTGCTCCTAAATCTTTTACCTTATTCCAGTTTTTAGACAGATTAAAACCAACCGTATAAGAGAAATCTCCAATGGATTTGTTGTGAGATATGTTGAATTCCAGACCTTTGTTACTTACTTTACCGATATTTTGCGAAACCTTATAGTCACTATTGATACCGACTTCTGCTGGACTCGGATAAGATAGTAGGATATCTTTGGTTTGTTTGTCGTAGAATTCACCAGTGAAACTGAAAAGTCCGTTTAGAATATCGAAATCGACCCCGACATTGGTAATCGTTACGGTTTCCCAACCTAATCCAGGATTAGCTGGCTTTCCTTCTCGAATACCGCTGACGATCGTATTTTCGAAGTTATAATTTCCACCCTGTACATAGGTCGCAAAATAATCATATTGTCCTACGTTATTGATATTACCTAACTGTCCCCAGGAAGCACGTAATTTCAAATTATCGATCCAACTGGCATCTTGCATGAAACTTTCCTGGTTAATACGCCATCCGGCAGAGAACGAAGGAAAGAAACCCCAGCGGTTGTCTTTGTGGAAACGGGAAGAAGCATCTGCGCGAAAGTTGGCTTCCAACAGATACCTGTCTTTGTACGAGTAGTTCAAACGGGCAAAGTAAGACATTAATTTATCTTCGTAAACATCACCTTCCGTGCTCATGTCGCTGGGTGCGCTCGAACCTCCATTAATACCCGTCATACCGTTGGTTGGGAAATTGCGGCGCCATGATTTTTGTTGTTGGTATTTGTAATGTTCGTATGAGACACCTCCTAATGCACTTATATTATGGTTTTCGTTGCTCCAATTATAATTGGCCAAACCATTGTAGGTCAAACGACTATTTTCGTTCCAGTCATATGTCATCTTGGAAGCGGTCACATCCGTACCGTTCAATTCTGAGCCGGTTACGAAATCTTTGATTTTATTTCTATTGGCTTCGTATGTTTTACCTTTATAGTCATATGCCTTATAGATCATTTGTCCGGTCAGTGTCAATCCTTTAACTGGTTTAATATCGAGGGCGAGGTCGATCAATGTATTTTGTGATTTGTTGTTGTTCCATCCCCCTTCTTCCAAGCGACGTAGTGGATTACGTTGCATATTTACCAGCGCTGCAGGATTGCCCCCTTCGTAACTACCCCATTCTCCATTGCTTTGACGAGCTACATATGTAGACGGAACGGTTAGAAGTTCTGTATATCCAATACCTCCGCTTTCTGTATTGTTTGTGTTTTGGATATATTTGAAGTTTGAACGCCAAGACAACCATGAGGTTATATCGGATGAGAGGTTGGTGGTCATATTATATCGGTTGGCGGAAGCTCCGGGGGTAAATTTGTCATCATACATATACCCTAATGAGGTGAAATATTTGACTTTGTTTCCTCCGCTTACGCTAACGGAATGCTTTGTCATGACTGCTAAATCGTCCAGCACTAAATCATACCAGTTTGTATTCGGATACATATCTGGGTTACTTCCGTTACGGAACATTTCGATCTCTTCATCCGAATATGGCATCTCTGCATTCGGATTTTCATTGAATGCCGCTTCATTGCTCAAACGAGCATACCATTCCGAACTTAAAACTTTTGGAGTGTATGTTGCGATCTTCATGGATACTGTTCCATCATAGGTCACTTTTACATCACCTTCCTTACCGTCTTTGGTCTTGACTAAGACAACACCGTAAGCAGCACGAGAACCATAAATTGCAGAAGAAGCGGCATCCTTCAGAAAAGAAACGCTTTCGATGGAATTCGGGTCCAAATTGGAGAAGAATGTAGCATCTGCTATTGCTCCGTCAATGACAAACAAAGGGGAAGAAGTCCCCAAGTTTCCGCGACCACGCATGTTGATGGAGATGGAACCTTGACGGTTGATAATGGTTACCCCCGGTACCTGTCCTTGAACGGAAGCCAACACGTCCGTATTGACACGCTCTTTCAGCTCTTCGGAGCCGACAGATGCAACGGCACCGGTGAGGTTTACTTTCTTTTGGGTACCATAGCCGATCACGACTACTTCATCCAATTTTTGGGTGTCTTCTTTCAGACTGACTTTGATCGTTTGTTCTCCATTGTATTTGATCTCTTGGGTCAAATAACCAATAAATGAGATAACGATTACATCTCCCTTTTTTACTTCCAGGACAAAATTACCGTTCATGTCGGTAACAGTACCGTTTGTAGTGCCTTTTACAACTACCGAAGCTCCTGCTACAGGGCCGAACTCGTCTTCAACGACACCTTTCAAACTTGCTTGCTGCTGAGAAATGCCAACTTTGGGAGTCGTAGTTTCAGTCTCGTCACGCAGGCATTCTCCATCGCGCACTACCGGCAGTTTTTTGCGCTTCTGCTCGCGCAGACGGACGGCGCGCTGCTCTACCACTGCACGGCGGGGAAAGACCGCGTCGGTGTCGGCACGATGCTGCTGCTGACGGCGCTGGGTGTGGACTGGCCGGTCATCGTGGAAAACTACCTGATCACCAACGAGCGCATGGCCGCCTCGACCGACTGTCTGCTGACGGCGGTCGTGGACTATGACCTGAGCGAGGCGGAGCGGGAGGTCATCCGCACGTTTGACCGCGCGGACGCGGCGTTCCTGACGGCTGCGCGCGATGCGGTCGCGGAGCGATACGGCAGTGTGGACGCTTTTCTGACGCAGGCGCTTGGTGTTGGCGCGGCCGAGCGGGCGGCGCTGCGCGCGCGTTACCTGACAGCAGAATAAAAAGACGGCGTGCTGCCCATTTGGGCGGCACGCCGTTGTGATGCTGTGTGTTTGCTTACAGCTCCTGTTTCGGCATTTGATCGGACAGGTAGATCCGGATGGGATCTTCCTGTGCGTGACCATACGGCACCTTCGGCGCACGGAAGAGATTCGTTTCCGGCAGCACCGTGCTGAGCACGACGTGGAACGTGGTTCCGCCCCATTCGTTGCTCTCCAGGAGAATGGTGCCATCGTGCTTTTCCGCAATGCCGAGTGCGACCGTCAGGCCAAAGCTGTTGCTGCTCAGGTCGGAAAAATCCACGCCGGTCACACGCAGCGGGATAAAGATCGTCCCGAGCTTTTCCGGCGGGATGCGTACACCGTCATCCCGAATGGTGATGTCGGCGTGGTCGCCCTCCTGCGTGACGGTAAAGCGGATGCGGTCGCCGTGCTTGCAGCGCTCCGTGCAGTTGGCAATGATGTTGAGCAGCATGCGCTGGATGAGCGCCGTGTCGAGCGCGCAGTTGATCGGCTCGTCCGGAATGCTGACCTCCAGCACGATGCCGTTGGCGTCGGTGATCGGCTGGATGTTATCCAGCAGCGTCCGGCATTCCTTGCCCAGGTCGCACAGCTGCGGCATGAACGCAAGCGTGCCGTCGTACAGGCCGGAGGCCGTGGAGGCGTTGAGCGTGAAGCGAAGCAGCCGGTAGTAAAACTGCGTCAATTCGGCGGCGTTGCGCCGGAAGCGCACGTCGCTGAGCTGCATGGCGTAGTCTGAAAAATACGTCGTGAGCGTGCGGAAAGCGTTGAGCGATGCCAGAAACGGTGCAAACTGCGCGCCGGCCCGCAGGGCGTTTTCATCCTGCGGAACGAACGAGAACAGCCGAAACGCACCAAACGATGTCACGGAGATGATGACGTGGCGCTTTTCGATCGTGGCAGACGTGACGAATTCCGTAGCCGTGGCCTCCGTGATGTGCGCCGGCAGCAGCTCGGTGAGTTTGTGATTTGTGCGGTTGCCGCGAAACAGTTCCTGCGCCGCCGGGTTCATAAACGCGACAAATTGCTCCTGCGCGCCGATCACGGCGGTGTTGCTCATCGAAAACAGCGTGTTGAGCGAGTCGATGATCAAAGTATTGCTCATTTTCCGATCCCCCCTAAGATGTATTAAAAAACAGTATAGCAGAATTCGTCAATAGACACAAGTTTTTACACGCAAAAATTCGGAGATTTGTTGCAAATGGCCAGCACCGCCTGCCGCACCGATAAGAATGTGGTTGCGCTTTCGGCGGAATTGTTATAGAATATAGCTGTAAGAAATTGCGCTGCGTGCTGTGCGCAGCAGATATAACAGGAGGAATAGAGCATGATTAAAATTGGCATCAATGGCTTCGGCCGCATCGGCCGTCTGGTGTTCCGCGCCGCGATCTGCGCCGACGATATCGAGGTCGTCGCCGTCAACGCGCCGGATAAGACGCCCGAGCAGCTGGCGTATACTGTGAAGTACGATTCCGTGCACGGCCGCTTTCACGGCACGGTCGATTGCGAGGGCGGCGAGAACCCGGCCCTGATCGTCAATGGCAAGCGCGTTGCGCTGCTCAACAACCGCGACGCGAAGCTCCTGCCCTGGGGCGAGCTGGGTGTCGAGTATGTGCTCGAGTGCACCGGCGCGTTCCTGACCAAGGAAAAGGCGCAGGATCATCTGGACGCCGGCGCGCAGGTCGTCGTGCTCTCCGGCCCGTCCAAGGACGACACGCCGATGTTCGTCTGCGGCGTTAACCTCGATGCGTACACCCCGGATATCAAGATCGTGTCCAACGCTTCGTGCACTACGAACTGCCTGGCGCCGCTGGCCAAGATCATCAACGATAATTTTGGCATCGTCGAGGGCCTTATGACCACCGTCCATGCCGACACGGCCACCCAGCAGGTCGTCGACGGCTTCTCCAAGAAGAACTGGCGTCTGTCCCGCGGTGTGCACGGCAACATCATCCCGACCAGCACCGGCGCTGCCAAGGCGGTCGGCAAGGTCATTCCGGCCCTGCAGGGCAAGCTGACCGGCACTTCCATGCGCATCCCGAGCGCGGACGTGTCCATCGTCGATCTGACCTGCCGCCTCGAGAAGGCTGCGACGTATGATGAGATCTGCGCTGCCGTCAAGGCTGCCGCGGAAGGCCCGATGGCCGGCGTCGTCGAGTATGTCGATGACGAGGTCGTCTCCTCCGACTTCATCACCGATCCGCACACCAGCATCTTTGATGCCAAGGCCGGCCTCGCGCTCAACGATCACTTCGTCAAGCTCATGGCGTGGTACGACAATGAGTGGGGCTTCTCGAACAAGATGCTCGACCTGACGCGCCACATCGACTCCGTGCGCAAGGCGTGATCGGAAAAACAAACCGCAAATCAGGGGAATGCGCTGCATTCCCTTGATTTTTTCTGTCCGGTAGTGTAAAGTATACCGGCACGTGAAATTTCAGCGGGGGAGGGAGTGCGGTTTGCAGGAAAGCAGCAAGCAGAACTATCTCCACGGCGCGGCCATGATGACGGCCGGCGTTGTGGTCATCAAGATCCTCGGCGCGATCTATAAGATCCCGCTCGGCAATATTCTCGGCGACGAGGGATACGGCTATTTCTCCGTTGCCTATAATATTTATTATGTCTTTCTCAACATGGCCACGGCGGGTATGCCGGTCGCGCTCTCGCGCATGATCAGTGAGGCGGACACGCTCGGCCGCCCCGTGCAGGCGCGCAAGATCTTCCGCGTGGCCTGGCTGACGTTTGCCATTTTCGGCCTGCTGCTCGGACTGGTCATGTTCCTGTTCCCGACGGAGCTGGCCGGGATGCTCAACAATGTCCGCGCGGCACAGAGCATCTGGGCGCTGTCGCCGGCGCTCGTGCTCGTGTATCTGACGAGCACGTACCGCGGCTATGCGCAGGGCATGAGCAACATGAAGCCGACGACCGTCTCCCAGATCCTCGAGGTCGTGGGCAAGGTCGCCGTCGGTCTTGTACTCGCGTGGAGCTTTACGCGCGCGGGCAAGAGTCTGCCGGTCGCATCGGCGGGGGCGATCTTCGGCGTCACGGCGGGCGGCGCCTTTGCGCTGATCTATGTGGCGATCTATTATCACCGCCACTATCCGGAAAAACCGGTCGCGGATCCAGATGTGCCGGATTCCGCCGGACATATTCTCGTCACGCTGCTGCGTATCAGCATCCCGATCGCGCTCGGCTCCAGTGTGCTGAGCATCATCAATCTCGTGGACACGAAGCTCATCATGTACCGCCTGCAGACGGCGCTTGGCTATTCCGAGTCGTATGCAAACGTTCTCTACGGCGTTTACGGCAAGGTGCAGACACTGTATAATCTCCCGGCCGCTTTCGTGACGCCGATGACGATCAGCATCGTCCCGGCCATTGCGGCGGCGGTCGTGCAGGGAAAGTATACGCAGTCGAAGACCATTGCGGAATCCGCGCTGCGCATCTCCGCGGCGGTCGCCATGCCGATGGGTATCGGGCTTGCCGTGCTGTCTTACCCGATCGTCAACGTGCTCTATCCGCGCAGCAATGCGGCCGGCCCCACGCTGCTGATGCTGCTGGGCATTGCGTCGGTGTTCGTGTGCATTTCACTGATCACGACGGCGGTCCTGCAGGCGACCGGCCACGAGATCTACCCGGTCTATTCCATGCTGGCCGGCGGCCTGGCGAAGATCGCGGTCAACTGGTTTCTGATCGCGGTGCCGGAGCTGAATATCACCGGCGCGCCGGTCGGTACGCTCGCGTGCTATCTTGTCATCTGCACCATGAACCACATTTTCCTGTGCAAAACGCTCCGCGAGCGGCCGAATGTCGGCCGGGCGCTCGTGCGTCCGCTGCTGAGCACACTCATCATGGCGGTCGTGGCCTGGGGCGTGTATGCGGGCCTGTCCGCCGCCATGGGCGGTGACCTGAGCTGGAAGCGCATGGCGCTGGCCATGCTCGTGTCGATGGTCTGCGCGGTCGTGACGTATCTGGTCGCGGTCGTGAAAACGCACGCGATCACGCTGGCCGATCTGCAGCTGATCCCGAAGGGCGAAAAGCTCGCAAAAGTTCTGCACATCAGATGACATAACACCGAAAAATCCTGAATTTTCAATGGTTTTTTGAAAAAAGGGTTGCAGAAGGAGCAAAATTGTGTTAGATTTTCTCTGCAAAGAAAGCTATGACCTGCGTGACTTTGTGGCGCTCATCACGTTCCTGCGCTCGCCGGATGGCTGCCCGTGGGATCAGGTACAGACGCACGAGAGCATCCGCCGCAACTTCCTGGAGGAGACGTATGAGGTCTGCGAGGCCATCGACGCCGGTGATACGGCGCACCTGAAGGAAGAGCTGGGCGACGTGCTCATGCAGGTGCTGTTCCATACGGATATTGAGCGCGAGGCCGGGCATTTTGATATTGACGATGTGGCGGACGCTGCCTGCAAAAAGCTCGTCTACCGGCATCCGCATGTGTTCCGGCGCGACGAGCCGGATGCGCCGGACTGGGACACGATCAAGCAGCGCGAGCGCGCGCAGACGACCACCGCCGAGGCGATGGACAGCGTGGCGCGCAGTCTGCCGGCACTTTGGCGCTGTGAAAAGATTCAGGCCAAGGCGGCCAGGACCGGCTTTGAGTGGCCGGACGCGGATGCGGCGCTCGACAAGGTCGCCGAAGAGACGCGGGAACTGCGCGAGGCCGTGGCCTCCGGCGACGCGGACGCCGTGACCGAGGAACTGGGCGATCTGCTGTTTGCCGCCGTGAAGGTGGCGCGCTTTGCGGGCATCGACCCCGAGCAGGCGGCCCATGCCGCGTGCGAAAAATTCATCCGACGCTTTGCCGCCATGGAGGCCGCAGCGGCGGACAGCGGCGTGCCGCTCGAGCAGCGCACGCTCGCGCAGATGCAGCCGCTCTGGCAGCAGGCCAAGCAGACGGCCAGCGCGGACAACGAAGGAAAGAAATCTGCACGGCAGTGAGAGACCCGTGCGGAATTCTATATCATGGCATATGCCAACACAAACATGAAGTAGGAGGATTACCATCATGAATAAGGCAGAACTGATCGCAACAGTTGCCGAAAAGACCGGCCTGTCCAAGAAGGACAGCGAGAAGGCCGTCAACGCGACGTTTGACACCATCACCGCCAACCTCGAGGTCGGCGAAAAGGTGCAGCTCGTCGGCTTCGGCGTGTTCGACATCAAGGAGCGCGGCTCCCGTATCGGCCGCAACCCCAAGACCAAGGAAGAGATCGAGATCCCGGCGACGCGCGTGCCCGTCTTCAAGGCCGGCAAAGTGCTCAAGGACGCTGTTTCCAAATAAGCGATGCAAACGCTCCGGGCCTGACCCGGAGCGTTTTTCACAGGAGGATGCCTATGCGCCTGGACAAATATCTGAAAGTTTCGCGGCTCATCAAGCGCCGCACCGTGGCAAACGATGCCTGTGACGGTCAGCACATCACGGTCAACGGCCGGACGGCCAAGGCGTCGTATGACGTGAAGGTCGGCGACGTGATCGAGATCGCCTTCGGCCAGCGCACCGTGAAGGTGGAAGTGCTCGCCGTCACGGAAAACGCGAAAAAAGACGACGCTGCGGCCATGTACCGCGAGCTCGCCGAATGATGCGCGCAAAAAACCGCCGCTCCGGATGTTCGGAGCGGCGGTTTTGCCGTATGTCAGATCATATATTTTGTAATCTCGCTGCCGGTCACCGCAGGATCCATGCTCAGAGACAGGGTGAACTGAATGTTCTCACGCTCGGAGAAATCGTTCAGCCAGGCCAGGAACTCCGCGATCTGCGGCTCAGAGACCTCAGATAGCATTTTCGTGAAGTTGTCAACAAACACATGGGTGATATCGTAGTTGCCGGCATGAAGGCCGCTGAGGAAGCCCTTAAAGAAATCGTAAGAGCCCATCGCGTACGCATAGTCGCAGGCGTAGATCAGGCGAGCCTGATAGGGAATGTCATACGTAAGTTTTTTGTCCTTTTCAATGCACACGACAGAACCGGATTCCTCGCGGACGGCCGTGGCGACCATTTCCACCAAACGCTTCGTTTTGCCGGAACCTTTGAGACCCATGATCAGTTGGACCATATGTCAATCACACTCCTTTTGAAAGTCAGGGCGATACCCTATGCCTAGATTAGCACGTTTTCGCGCCGACTGCAACGATAACTTTTCTCAGTTTGCCTCCGGCTTGCCGAGCAGAGAGAACATATTCTTCTTATATGCTTCCACGCCGGGCTGATCGAACGGATTGACGCCGGACATATAGCCCGAAATGGCACATGCCAGCTCGAAGAAGCACACGAGCCAGGCAAACCCGGCCTCGTCGCGCTTCGGCACGCGCACCTCCAGATTCGGCACACCGCCTGCGATGTGCGCGGCCTTGACGGCTTCCTGCGCCATGTGGCTGATGTCGCTGAGCTTGCGCCCGGCAAGGTAGTTGAGCCGGTCGGGGTCGCCCATGGCGAACGGGACGGTGAACTCATTTTGCGGCTGCTCGAATGAGACGACGGTCTCCATGAGCGTGCGCGGGCCGTCCTGAATATACTGACCCATGGAGTGCAGGTCGGCGTTGTATTCCACGGAGGCGGGGAAGATGCCGATGCCGTTTTTGCCCTCGCTCTCGCCGTAGAGCTGCTTCCACCACTCGGCCATGAAACGGAACGACGGCTCGTAGCAGGCGAGGATCTCGGTCGTCTTGCCGAGCTGGTACAGGTGCTGGCGCGCGGCGGCATACTGCCAGGCGGGGTTTTCGGGCGACTGCGCGCTCATGGCGGCGAAAGCCTCGCCGGCCTCGCCGATCACGGTCTGTACATCAATACCGGCGGCGGCC
>ENA-OPCW01000167-OPCW01000167.1-human-gut-metagenome-genome-assembly--contig:-NODE-167-length-33103-cov-4.460209_pt1 | contig 33103 bp, 27 predicted proteins | sample MGYA00241258_ERZ501496 | MGnify/ENA primary metagenome ERZ501496 (study PRJEB25962, sample SAMEA2042660) | human gut metagenome | biome: human gut; feature: human-associated habitat; material: faeces...
CGAATAGAACATGTAGAACTTCTTATCTTTTTCAACATAATAGACTTCCGGCGCCCAGAACATCGATTCGCCGTACGAGTTCGCATGGCTAAGCGACAAAGCCGAGGCACGTTCCCAGTATTCGAGGTCTTTGGAGTAATAGACGTCAAAACCGGTTCCGACATTCGTCCCGTAAATATAGTAGAGGCTGTCATGTACCAAGATGTAAGGATCAGCCAGAGGGACCGTCTTGGACAAGACAGTTACCGGCTTTTCTTCTTCTACTTTTCCTTCTTCCTTTTTATCGGATTCGGAATCCGAACAACTCATGCAAAAACAAAGGGAGAACGAAAACAATAAAGTAATCCATTTCTTATTCATAAAATCATCAGTTTAATTATTTAATAACAGGACGAAACGCACCGTAAGAAGGCTCCAATTTATCAACGTAAGGCCAGCCGTCTTCATCCCACAAAATGCGGTCCAACAAAACTTGCCGTTGCGCATCCAAACGTTCCAGTTCAAAAGCATGGTAAAGCATCCACGTGTTCTTTTCGTCATCTTCGAGAAGGGTGGAATTGTGGCCGGTCCCAACAAAGCGGTCATTCTTATGCAGGATTACTTCATGCTTGTTATCCAACATTTGTCCTCCCTGTTTATCGACATACGGGCCGAAAAGGTCTTTCGAACGCGCCACAACTGTGGTGTAGGTGCTTTTCTGTCCTTCGCAACAAGAGCCGATAGAGCCGATGAGGTAGTAGTACCCGTCGCGTTTCCACAGGTTGATTCCTTCGTAAGCGTTGCCAGCGATCTGGCGCTTGGTGTCAAGTTTAGGCGTGATCATCACATCATCTGTCACATCCAGTTCCATGATATAAATTCCGAAGAAGCTCCCCCAAAGCATATAATACTTGCCGTCTTCCTCATAGAAATACTGGTCGATGGAGTTCTCTACATTCACTTCACGGCTGTCAAATACTTTGCCTTTCGGTGTGAACGGACCTTCGGGAGAATCGGAAACGGCATAACCAACGGTGCTAACCCAATGATTACCCCATTGCGCCAAAGAATAGAAAAGAACATATTTGCCTTTCACATAGCGAATCTCCGGGGCCCAAAGATGAGCACGTTCTTTGACATCCTTGTTGTCGGGCAAGAAGTCTGGACGAGTCTCATCAGTGAAGGCAGTTCCTATCTCTTCCCATTTCACCATATCTCTTGATCGAAAAATCGGCAAGTTACGGATATCTTCAGTCGCATATAAATAAAAATAACCATCTTTTGCTCGCATGGCAGTCGGATCAGGTGCAGCAATCCGTATCACCGGATTATGATAAGCTAGTTGTGAATCATCAACTTTCGGAATATCCTGCCCATCCGAATTTCCAGTATTACCATTTCCACTACAAGCAGTGCAATAAATAGCACAAGACAACAAGAAAAATTTTTTTACATTCTTCATTTTCTATCTATTTTTATGAAGAAGCTATTACAATAGTACATATCAAAAATATAAACTTTTGCAACAGCTTCTTCTTTACAAAATCATTACTTCCAACCCGGATTCTGTTCCATATTCGGGTTCATCTGCGTTTCGTTATACGGAATCGGATATAACCAATAATGGTCTCCCCCCCACGCATAATGATAAGTTGCCTGTCCCCAAACCTGTCGCAGACCGTTCACCACCTGTTTGCCGTTGTCGTCATATGTGGCAAACTTTTTGTCCTTCCAAGTCTTCCAACGAAGTTCGTCAAAGTAAATCAGGTCTTCACCAAGCAATTCCCAATACCGTTCGTTCCGGATACGTTCACGCATATCAGCTTGGCCCATCACGGTCGTTGGGACATTGGAGTTGAGCAATTGGGCACCGGCACGAGCACGTACCTGATTGACAACAGTAACCGCTTCGTCTATCTTGCCCTGTTCGTTCAATGCCTCAGCAAGGTTCAACAGAACATCAGCATACCGGATTTTCGGCATATCAATACCAGTACCTTTTTGGCTACCTTCACCGACTCCTTCCGTCACGAATTTACGGTTCAGATAATAAAACATCGCCTGCGTATCAGTACGCAAATCACTCGCTTCACGCGTAATCGTACCATCCGCATTTTGTGTTTCTATCCACTGGCTACGGAACGGATAGCGGTTTGTAAAGTAATTATCAGCACCTCCGTCACCTCCTAAATAGGTGGCATACGGCGTAATGACACTCATTTCTAAACGCGGATCACGCTGTTCGTAGGCCTTGCGAATACGAGCTTCATTGCCACTCGGCAGATAATAATCCATATTGGCCCCCTGCTCTTTCGCATTTGCGATTTCTGATTCCGTCAAGTTATCACGCAAGAAAAAGACACGGCGTTCATTGACCGTCAACTTATAATACTCGGGAATGATCTTCGACCAGTCGAACTTGCTTCCATCCGCACACTCATAGGTATCAACGAAATCCGGATTGACCAAATAGTTATTCCACATGGAACCATAAGTACAACGATTACCAAATCCCCGGTTCTTAGAATTCCAATAACCATCCTCTTCGATGCACTGGACAGAGAAGATCATCTCATCACACTGCTCATTGACCTCCTTGAACAACATCTTATAGGCATTCGCACCGGAAGTAAACAGGCGATAACCACAATCACCGACCTTTTTGAAGTCAGCTTCAGCAGCCCCCCAGTTCTCCAACCACAGGTATATCTTGCCTCTGAGCGCATACGCTGCACCTTTCGTAATGTGACCATAATCATTGTCGCCGCTGTTGTATTTATCCGGCAAATTTGGCTCGTTGATGCAATCAGTCAAATCCTTAATCAACTCATTCCAGAGATCCGTCATAGAAAGACGGCTACCCTTCGCTTCTTCGATGTTCTTGATTGGCTCTGTATAATAAGGAACACCACCAAACAGCAAGTTCAATTCATAATACCAATAGCTACGGAGAAATTTGGCTTCAGCAATCAAACGTGCTTTCTTCGCTTCCGGAAGCCCTACCACATCCGGCATATTAGCAATCACATCATTGCAACGGATGATAAACTTATAGTTGTCATGCCAAATCCAACTCGGACCATCTCCTGATGTCGTCTGGTTGCCAAACAGCATACCAAAGTTACGCCAGTTCGCATCGCGATCCATCACTGCCGAAAAGCAATCGAACCACATATTATAGTTATCATTATACAAATGGTTCAATCCATTGTATAAGCCGGTAACAGTCTGTTCAGCCATCGTGGCATCTGCCCATACCTCTCCTTCACTCGGCTGGTTTTTCGGAGTCAAATCCATATCTACACAACCTGTAAAGAACAAACCTGACAAAATTGTTGCTGAAAAAAGTTTTGCCATGTCTTTTATAATTCCCAAATTATTCTTGTCCATACTTTTTTTCACAATTTAATTAGAATGTCACATTAACACCAACCGTATACTGGCGGATCGGCATATAACCGTCACCGGCCATACGTTCCGGATCGCTACCTTCGAACTTAGTGATTGTCAGTAAATTTTCGCCAGACAGATAAACTCGTGCATTCTGAATGAAGGCTACTTTCATCCATTCTTTCGGAAAGGTATAGCCTATCGTCAGGTTTTTCAGCTTTATGTAGTTACCATTCTTCAGATGCCAAGAACTGGTAGCACTTGCCTGACCGCTGTTCTGATAACCAACGAGACGTGGCGTTTCGGAATAAATGTTCGTACGCGGATCATTCGGATTTTCAGGATCGAAGAAATAGTGATCATAAGCAATGTCATATCCGAGACCATATCCGTGCGTAACACTGACGCTGTTTTGCGTTTGTTTGTAATAATCGATCTTGAATCCGGCTGCTCCCGCCCAGTTCATCGATAGGTCAAAGCCCTTCCATGTCATGCTTGCCTGCAAGCCGAAGTAGTATTTCGGTCTCCAAGAAACACTTTGAAAATCGCGATCGTCATCATTACCATAAATACCATCTCCGTTATAGTCAGCATAAATCATATCCCCATACCAAATCTTATCTTTGCCGATCGCTTGGTTTGGGTAAAACTTATAACCAGCATCAAACATCGCCTGCAACCATTTCATATCAGCCTCAGTACGGATCATTCCGTCTTTCGGTCCCCCATTAATATTCACTGTCCCATCACTATTGAAATAAGAACCGTTACCTTTGTATGGATTCATCATATAATATTCATTCATCTCGTGGCCTTCCACGATCAAGTTGGACGAACCGTTTGCTACCGTACCAACATTCTGATACCACACTTTATTGCCGTTGGCATCCGTACGCCATTCGCGGACCAACTCCCCTTTATATTTCGTCACTTTATTCTTATTATAAGTAAAGTTTCCTGAAACTGAGTAAGAGATATCTCCGACACGGTCATTCCAACCCAAAGTAATTTCAAGCCCTTTGTTGTTAACACCTGCCAGATTCTGGAGCGGAGAAGTAAATTGGTTCAGAGATTCCGGAAGCGTCGGGCGATATAAGATTCCATCCGTTTTTTTGTCATATACTTCGATCGTTCCGTTCAAACGGTTGTTCAAAACACCGAAATCAAGACCTATATTGGTAATAGCCGTTTCCTCCCATTCCAAAGCGTAGTTGGAGAAAGTAGTCATGGCTAAACCATTGGATTTATTGCTATTGAACGCATAGTTGTAACCTGAACCGTAAAGTGCCTGCCACTCGTAATTACCAATGGAATTATTACCCAACTTCCCCCAAGATGCACGCAGCTTCAAATTACTCAACCAATCTATATCTTTCATAAATTCCTCTTCAGATATACGCCAACCGGCAGAGAAAGAAGGAAACAGACCCCAACGAGAATCGGGAGAAAAACGAGAAGAACCATCATAACGCATGTTCATTTCGAACAAGTAACGATTGTCAAATGCATAATTGATGCGACCGAACCAAGAACGAGAAGAATATTCGTATGAAGAACCCTTAATATAATAAGGATCCGTCATGGCATCAAAGTCTGTCAAATTGACACTTGACATACCTTCCTTACAAATATCCACTTCGTCTCCCCAGTTACGCGATTCTTCATAACCGATCAATGCACCCACATCGTGCTTTCCATAAGTATGCGCCCAACTCACCAGCATATTGGTTTTCCAGTACTTTTCACGTCTTTCCCAATCATACACCTTATAAGTAGCCATATCCGTAGAAGTCGGAGGCGTACTCAAAGTCATTGTACGGTTGAAACTGTACTGTTCTTTATAATCAGAAGGTTGCCATCTGTGATGGTTTGTAAACTGATCATAATAAAAGTTGGCTGTAAACTTGAAGTCTTTCAAGAACTTCACTTCTATATACGGGTTCACGAAATATTTGTTCTGCTTGTAGTAACCATACGAGTTACTCATATTCAGCAATGGGTTTCCTGCCTGCCCGTCTTCTTCGTTAGTTTCGATTCCACCATATTTGCCGTCATAATAAGGATAAACACCTGGGGTCACCTTCTGCATGTTCAATCCCCACATATCGCCCAGATTATTGCGATCCTGATCGGCGTTATACCCCCAAGCACGCATTCCTACAGTCAGGAAATCGGTTACTCTCGACTCGATGTCACTACGCAAATAATATTTCTTTACCCCCGACTCGATAACCAAACCTGGATTATTCAGGTAAGTACCCGAAATCGCATAGTTAGTACGCTTTTCCGCACCAGTCAAGCTGATAGTATGTTCCTGCATCCATTTCGGGTCATAAACGACATCATACCAATCCGTATTCGGATGCGTCACATAATTCGGTATGCCAGCAACATTCGTCGCGTTCGGGTTATTAGCTGCTTCACGCCACTCATTGATCGTCGACTGGGAGAACTTGGCCGCCTGGTTCGTGTTGAGATAACCTTCGTTGACAAACTCCATATAATCCGCATAATCCGTTACCTGACGAATCAGCTTGGCCGGAGTCTGGTAAGAAAACTTGCCCGAATAGGTCACATTGATTTTTCCATCCGAACCACGTTTCGTCGTAACCAAGATTACCCCATTAGCCCCTCTGTTACCGTAAATGGCACAAGAAGCGGCATCTTTCAAGATGGAGATCGAAGCCACATCATTTGGATTCACTTCATTGAGGCTCATCTCCATTCCGTCCACAAGGATCAGCGGGCCAGCATCGTTCATCGTACCCACACCACGGATCAAGATGGAAGAACCTTCGGCATTCGGCTGGCTACTAGTATTCATCACATTGACACCAGCCGCCATACCTGACAACGATGCGGCGATCGTGGTAACCGGACGGCTCAGCTTCTCATCCGTAAAATTTAGACTGGCTACAGATCCGGTCAAATTCACCTTCTTCTGAGCAGCATAACCGACAACAACAACTTCTTCAAGAGCTTGGGTGTCATCTTTCAATACGATTTCGAAAGCCCCTTTATTACCCACTACAATCTCTTGGGCCATGTAACCGATATAGGATACCGAAAGTTTAGAATCGGCAGAAACGCCTTCCAGCGTAAATTTCCCGTCCATATCGGTTATTGTTCCGTTGGTAGTGCCCTTTACCGAAACATTCGCTCCGACAACCGGTTCGCCATTAACATCGCGGACAACTCCGGTGACAATCTTTCCCTGCTGGTGAACGCCAGCCTCCTTGACAGTTATGATAATGTTTTTATTCGATATCGTATAACTACAATTCGGGAGAATTGTAGTCAGTATATCTGATATACTGAGATCCTCAGCATTCAATGTGACACGTTTGTCCACGTCTATTATTTCGTCATTATAAAAGAACGTAAACTCACTGCAATTTTCAATTTTCTTTAATACCTCTTTGACTGTTGAGTTTTTCATATTGAGGCTAATCCGGACAGTCTGAGAATAAGACTCTGTAGCATAAAGCCCACTTAACATGAAAGTTAACATAAACAGGGCTAAATTCATCACCCTGGTTTCTTTTTGAATAAAAGAATACAAAAGACCCTTTCGGTTAAAATAAATCATATTCTATATAGATTTTCAGTTAAACTTTATCGCCGAAACCAAATACCGGACGATAGATTAATTATTTTTTTCGACAGACGAATGCAACCCACATACACCTATCCTCTTTTTTCACAATAACATCATTTGTCTATTCCCATAAGCAATCTGTTTTTAAAGTTAAACATTTATTTTCGAGGAGTTATATATACTTTATTTTTCTTTATCTCATACCTAATCGGAGCAATCAGACTCATCGCCTCCATCACCTCTTCGATGCTCTCCTGCCGGATTGTGAAAGAAAGACGAGTGGAAGCGGCAAACTGCCTCGGACATTCGATATCCATATTATAGCGTCCCTCCATACTGATTAATATATCAGCCAAACAGTCATTGTCAAATACCAGGCGGTCTTTGATCCAATCGGTATATAAACCGACTTTGGCTTCTTCGACAGAGGCGATCTGATCCGACTTACGGTATCTGAACAGTTCATCCGGTTTCAAGTAAACCGGATCTTTCAAGGCTTTTCCCGATATCTTCACACTACCGTTCAGCAAAGCGGTCTTTACAAATTCACCGGAAGAATAGCTATCGAGATCGAAGCAGGTCCCCAAGACCTCTACATCTATCTCTCCCGCCTGTACGACAAAAGGCTTTTTCGCATCTTTCGCCACCTCGAAATATGCTTCTCCCTCCAAAGAGACCAACCGTCTGTCATCGGCAAATTGATTCGGATAAGTCAGTTTAGTTTCCGAATTCAGCCAAACCACCGATCCGTCAGGCAACGTGAACCGGCCTTTGCTTCCTTTTGCCGTAATCAGTTGGTTTTGCACGATGACATCAGGAGCGGAATGCTCCTTCCAACTGCCGATACCATAACCGATTCCCAGCAAAAGCAACAAGACGGCAGCAACCCGCGTCCAACGCAAAACCACCGATAATGTATTTCTCTTCGCAGGCAAGTCCCTCTCCATCCGTCCCTGCTCCAGCAAGATACGGTTTTTCAGTTTCCCCAAAGCGATATCGATCTCCAGCTCGTTTCCGGCAGCGACATTACAAGACAGCCACAGGTCACGAGTTGCAATAAAATCATCCCGATTATCATCCGATTGTTTCAGCCATCGAAGTAATAGCCTCTTCTCTTCCAGTTCAGCCGAGCCATCCAGATAACGGATTATGATTTCGTTGATATCGTGTGTTTCTTCTTTCATTACAGATTCATTTATTAGTAATACAAAAAAAGGTAGTTTTACCCTACCTTCATCCTACAAAGAATTAACGTTTCTTTTTATTCTCCGGCATGAAACTTTCGTTCCACCCTCTGGCTGTCTAAAGAGAAAGACAAGTGACAGCCAACACTAACAAAGGGAATAAGTCCCTTTGGATAAGATATTCTTTCAACCCGGAAAGAGCCTTGCTAATCTGCTTTTCAACCGCTTTGATACTAATATTCAGTTGTTCCGCAATCTCACGGTTCTTCAATCCATAGCTCCGGCTTAACATAAATATTTTATGGCATTGAGGGGGAAGCGTGTTTATATAAGACATGATTTCTTCTTCCAGTTCTTTCAATAACAAGCTCTGCTCGGAATTTTGCATATAAGAGGAAACGTACTGATCCAATATATCCGTCTCTCTCTCAGGTTTCAAAGGGTATACATCCTGTTGTTTCTTATCCAACGCATTCAGAGCATGCGTATATACGGCTTTGAAAAGATAAGACTTTACAGATTCATCCTCAAAACGGATACTTTCACGCCGCTTCCAAAGTTCATAAAAAACATCCTGAACAATATCTTCCGACAAATCCTTATCATTCACAAAACGGAAAGCATACGCCCGCAAAGGTTTGTAGAAACGCTTGAACAGTGTTTCCAAGGCTGCAAAATCCTGAACATATATCTCTCCTGACATGAATTTGTTGTTTTATAAAAAGCAAAAATACAGATATTTTCCATTTAATGCCGGCAGAAGGGGAATATTGATAACTATATAAGCAATATTGCCATTTACAATGCAACCATATTATCCCTATCTTTGTTTTAATAATAATAAAAGGAAACAACATGACACCGATTGAATTAACAAAAACGGAATTTATACAGCGAGTAGGAAACTTCGAAGAAAGCCCCAAAGATTGGAAATACGTAGGCGACAAACCTTGTATCGTAGACTTTCATGCTCCCTGGTGTGGCTATTGCAAACGTCTGGAGCCGATACTCGATGAGTTTGCAAAAGAATACGACGGAAAACTCTACATCTATAAAGTCAATGTAGACAACGAAGAAGAACTGGAAGCTGCTTTCAAGATCCGGACGATCCCGACTTTGCTCCTCTGCCGCATGGACGGGAATAAAGAAATGATGCTCGGCACGATGGGTAAACCGGAACTTCGCAAAGTGATCGAAGGCATCTTATAATGTCTCTATCAAATATTAGAATACAGAAGGTATGAATCAGGAAAGCCAAGCGCTAATTCTGATTCATGCCTTCTACTTTTATACGGATCGAGCCTGGAGTCCGTTGGAAGCAGGAACAAAACAGATTCAGATCATTCGTCTTTTGCATGAACTCCTGTAATATCCGGCATTCCTCATCCGACCATGTTTCATAATGACGGGGATATTGTTTACGAACTCTCATTATCGACTCGGATACATCCGTTTTCTTGATACCCAATTGCCGGATACGCTCTTTGAAACCGGCCAGATCTTCATCCGTACAGTTGTTTACCGGATCGGCATCAAAGAAACCGGGACAAATCTTATTCCCGACCTGGACCTGTTTCGTTACAGAGACAGGAATAGGTTCGAAAAGAACGGATTCCGGTTCTATTGCACCTAACTCCTTCCTTAAGTTTGAAATATGCTTCGCTGCTTCTGGAGAAATCAGTTTCACGGAACATTCATGACGGGAATAACTCCCATTTCTACGTGCAGAAAGCCAGTTAAAGGAACCTTCCACCAATACCGAATCATCAATCGCAAGCGATTTATTATGAATGCCTTTCAACAGAATCAACTTAACACCGTTTTCGGTTAAAGCCTTCCGTCCGGCAACGGCCTCCTTCCGCAACACACCGGTTTGTTTGTCACAATCTAAGCGGAAATCCGAATACACCACGACTTCCACACCCCGCTCTACCGCTTCCCGCATCAGAGGAATAAGATTATCATGTTCAATCGCCTGGATCGATATAAAAGGAGATACGATCAGCAACCTTTTTGTCGCATCTTTAAAGGCTTGCCGCAACAAACCGGTGTGTTCCTTCAATGTCGATAAACGTTCGGCCGGCTGGTAGCGGCAAAGCGGTTCCTTTTGCCGATAGATGAAATTGCCGGACACTTCGTTCGCAGGATCGTCAAACAACCATTTTGCCAAGTTACCGACGGGCGTATTCCGTTCGGGATGGAATATATTCATATTCCCGAACACCAGAAAATGATACTGCGCACGCGAAACAGCTACGTTGAGCATATTGTACTTTCCACCTTGCTCCATAAAATAAGAAGCATCACCGGGAGAATTGACCGATGAAAAAATCACGACCGGACACTGCGCCCCCTGCAAAGAGTGAACAGTACCGATCGTCATACCGGCAAACGCTTCCGCCTCCGGCGACTGTTCCGCAAGGCTACGGATGATCTCTTCCTGCGCCTTAAATGGGGTGACTACAGCCACTATTTTACGGATCGGCTCCTTGTAAGCGCTTTCCAACTTATCTTTTTCCGTTTCCAGCCAAGAGACGATTGCTGCCGCTTCCGCTCTGTTCAAGACACTGCCCGTCGCCCCTTTTTCACTGACTCCGTTTACATGGACATACCCTTTAGGCGGCAAGTCTTTATACTTCACCTTGTTTCCTTTCTTCGGCAGCAAACGGCCGTGATACACATAGTCGTTACAATAAGCAATGATAGGATCGAGACAACGCCTGTGTTCGGTCAAGAAAGCGCCTCTTTCACCGGCGACTTCGAAACTGCAACTCTTCCGCGCCATCTTCATGATGCTTCCGGACGAAGACAAGAAACCGTTTTCATGCAGAAACGCATACCGATCATCGGACTCGGAGGATACTAAGCCAAAACGTTTCAGATTAATACTGGAATATTCGTCCGAGATGGACCATATCGGTTCGATCTGTTCCACGTCTCCCACTAAAATAGCTTGCTTGGCAAGGCTGAAAGACGGAATTGCCAGTTCGGGAGATACCTGCCCCGATTCATCCACAATCAGCAAATCGATCGCATCATAGAGCGGCGCATCCCACTCCCCATTGTCCGCACAAACCATGTATTTCGGCAAAGAATGGAAAGTCGAAATAAAAACAGGCATCACACAGGCCAAACGCTTCAACCGTTCGGTGTAATCCTCTCGGCCACGTGTCTCCCCCTCTTTATCGCATCCGGCCAAGCGGCGGATGAACTCGGCTTCCCGGTCATGGATGGCATACCAGAACAAAAGATAGCGGTAACTGATATCCAGCCGCACCGCCATATCTTCCGTATAAGGAAGGGCATTGTATTCCGGATTGGCAACCAACTTGTCATAGCATGCCTTAAAATCTTCCGTCTGCTCCCAGCCGCATATCACATCTTCATAGCTTGGATGTTTTTGAAATTTACGGAGCAGTTTACTCAGAAAACCTTTATCCGCCATCTCTTTTCCATATTGTTTGAGACTGGCAACATTCAAGCAGGTTCCAATCTCATCCCGCATCTTCCTCATTTGCCTGCGAAGGAAACGCTGGCATGCAACTTCATCCCGGCAAGATGTCTGAAAGAAACGATTGAAATGTTCCAGATAGAACCCGCGATATTCTTCCAACCGGGCAGGATCGTCATAATCATTCGGAAAGCCTTCACCTTTCGTATTGAACATCATTTTGTACTGATCCTTTTGTTCGTCTTTGCCTGACAGATACAATCCCAACGTATCCAAACCGGGCAGCCAGCGGAGAGTCAACAGGTTTGCAGGCTTATCGCCAGAAGGCTGTTCGATCTTGAAATCTTTCAGGATATTGGTAATCGCCTGGTTATTGGCGGAACTGGCTACGATGATATCCGGATCATCAGGATGCTCCAGTACGGCATGGACGATCCGGTTGGCAATCACCGTCTGTAAAAAGGTCGTCTTGCCTGTTCCCGGAGGTCCGTTAACGGCAAAGATATCGGAACAGTCCGGGTCCGTATACATGGCAAGCGTCTCACGCTGGGAGACGGACAGCGGAAACTCGCCACTCATCTGTGCCCAATGGTCTTTATTGCAATAAACTTGCTGTCTATCCGGCACAGGCAGCAATGTTTCCAGCTTTTTACGGATCAGAAGTTCCAGTAACGGATGGGAAGATTTACTTTCCAATAGCTTGTCATACAAGTTGATGATCTTTTGTGCCATTCCTCGTCCGGGAGCTTTCACGACAATGATTTCAGGCTTGTCGGCATAATTCATTTCCCGGAAAGTCAAGCCGGTCGCATCTTGGAACAGTTTTTCGCAGGCACTCCAATATATCTTCCAGTCCGTCTCTTCGGTATCGAACTCGCTCAAGAGCCGGTCCACATTCGAAAGGGATGCAATCGTTCTGTCATTGCGCGCATTCGGAGACAAAAACTTACGGACAAAAACCGGAATACGTTCAGACTTGTTGTCGCAGACCTGAAAAGTGCCGTCCGGCAACAATGTCGCGGAAATCAGGAAGGGGTACTCCGGAGTATTCTGTCCGGAAGCCCACCCGTTTTCGTACTCAGGAAGAAAGACACAAGGAGCAATCTGTATTTTACGTTTCTCGTCATCCGTCTTTTGCTTCCCTTTCGGGAAAAGCAAGGGAATGTCTTTGCGAAGTATAAATTCCGGAACCTTGTCACCTATCCGCAATGTAACCCGCGCTTCTTTCTTTAGCGACCTGCTCCTTCGTTCGGCATCCAGCAGGCAGTTTTTCCAGTATTTCAGTAGTTTTTTGTCCATTCGATCAGTAAGCCGTTTGTTGTCTCTTTCTATTTCTTTTCCCGGACGGTTATATGAAAACAACCTTGCTTGCGTTCGTGTTTGACATAGCAACGCTTCCCGTTTCAAATCGCGCAAAACCATTGCCAATACCATTTTCAACCGGTCTTTGTCGATATTCAGAGTATCGCTCTCGTCTACTTTGGTATAACGGGCCCAGGAGACATCAAAAGTCGTTCCGTAGCGGTGGGCCGAGTTTTGGGAGGAATTGGTATTTCTCTTTTTCAGGTTCTTGACATCATCGACCGTACGGGTGACACTGGTCACTTTGATTTTATAGACCGAAGCATTCAGATTGCGTAAGGAATCCTGGAAATTATGCCCGATATCTTCCAGCAACTGTGCTGCCGAAGGGATCAGATATGGGATGGAATGCGTCAGCTTTTCCACTTCATAATACTCATTGGTTTCGATCTCTTCCATCTCCTTTTTTACTTTCTCCGCTTCTTCACGGTTCGATGCCGGTTTGATGCCGATACGTTTCGCTTCGGCCAGATGTACATCGTTCAGGTCTTTGAAATCGCGGTTATAGCTTCCGTTATACCAGATACGTTTCAACTCTCCGCGTTCTTCCTTTTTTCCACAAGACGAACATATCACTGCCACCGAGCAAGCAGCCACTATCAACCCGATACTACATATTATCTTTTTCATCATTTTTCTTTTAGCGGAAACAAAAGTAACCAAGATTCACTGATTTCAAAATATTTATGACTATTTTTGTGAATTCTGAATATAAACCCAAATAGTTAATTGTATGGACGCATTGGAATTAAAACTGTCACTTATCGAACAACTGAAAACGATCGACGATGTAAAACTGTTGACACAGATCAAAAATTTGATCAACATAGCAACAGAGAAGAAAGAAACGCGCTATCCGGCACAGATGACGCTGGACGAATTAAAGGAAGTGTTGAAGAAATCGAGAGAAGAATCCAAAAAAGGATTAGGTATGACAACGGAAGAATTACGTAAACGATACCCACTATGCGAATAATAATAAAGTGGTTACCTCAAGCCATTACCTTACTTGACAACATCTACAGATTCTACAGTGAAAAAAGCCAGACCGCAGCTATCCGTTTATACAACAAACTATTGGATTCTGCCGAACCTTTACGTGTTTTTCCACAAGCCGGACCTATCGAACCTTTATTGAAAGAATATGATTGCGAGTTTCGTTCCCTTGTCGCCGAAAAACATTACAAGCTGATTTACACGGTTACCGACGAACTAATCGAAATCCATGCCGTTTGGGATTGCCGCCAGGAAGGATGGCACCTGCAAGAAATGTTCAAATAATCTTCGTGAAGAGACAACAAAATGCCCCACAATTTATCTTTACATAAAGAATATTACTAATTTTGTCTGCCTGAACGAGAGTGGTAGAAAACTCGCGACAAAGGCAAAACTAAAACAAATTGAATGATTGAACGAATTTATATTCTTGAGAGCGTAGACCCGGTTATATTCTACGGAGTAAACAATGTCAACATGCAGTTGATCAAGACATTGTTCCCCAAGCTACGCATTGTGGCAAGGGGAAATGTGATGAAAGTGATAGGAGACGAAGACGAATCGGAGCTCTTTCTCAAGAAAATTCGCGAGGTAGAAAAATATTGTGAGGAATTCAACTCGCTGAGCGAAGATGTCATACTGGACATCATCAAAGGCAAAGCCCCGGTGATCACCAAACAAGAGAACCTGATCATTCACGGGATGAACGGCAAACCGATCGTCGCCCGCACGGAAAACCAGCAACGCCTAGTCAAAGCATTCGAAGAAAACGACCTCGTCTTTGCCACGGGCCCTGCCGGAACAGGTAAGACATTCGTCGCCATAGCCCTCGCCGTTAAAGCACTTAAAAACAAAGAAATCCGCAAGATCATCCTAAGCCGTCCGGCAGTAGAGGCCGGTGAGAAATTAGGATTCCTCCCCGGCGAGATGAAGGACAAACTCGACCCGTACCTCCAACCCTTGTATGATGCCCTGCAAGACATGGTACCCGGAGCCAAACTGAAGGAATACATGGAGAACAACGTGATCCAGATCGCCCCACTCGCTTTCATGCGCGGGCGGACGTTGAACGATGCGGTCATCATCCTCGACGAAGCGCAGAACACGACGACCCACCAGATCAAGATGTTCCTCACCCGCCTCGGAATGAATGCAAAAATGATCATTACCGGAGACGTGACACAGATCGACCTGCCGCCGACAGCAACCTCCGGTCTCGTACAGGCCATGCAAATCCTGAAAGGCGTAAAGGGAATCGGCAAAGTCGAATTCGAGAAAAAGGACATTGTCCGCCACAAACTCGTCCAACGTATCGTCGAAGCCTACGACAAATTCGACAGCAAGCATGGCAAAGGCGGTTCGAGAACCGTTTCCAAAGAACAACAAGAAGAGATAAAGAACAATATTAATAACAGTCAGGACGCCCAATAAGCGCCCCATAAAAACAAAGATATGAAGAAGGCATTAACAAAAACAGACTTCAATTTCCCAGGACAGAAGAGTGTCTATCATGGTAAAGTACGCGATGTGTACAACATCAACGACGATGTATTGGTGATGGTTGCAACAGACCGTATCTCGGCATTCGACGTAGTCCTGCCGGAAGGTATCCCTTACAAAGGACAGATGCTGAACCAGATCGCAGCCAAATTCCTGGATGCGACTACCGACATCTGCCCGAACTGGAAACTGGCTACTCCCGATCCGATGGTGACCGTAGGCGTGATGTGCCAGGGATTTCCTGTTGAAATGATCGTACGCGGCTACCTCTGCGGAAGTGCATGGCGTGCTTATAAGAGCGGCGTGCGTGAAATCTGCGGTGTAAAACTGCCGGAAGGCATGCGTGAAAACGAACGTTTCCCCGAACCGATCGTTACCCCGACGACAAAAGCCGAGATCGGCGAGCACGATGCCGACATCTCCAAGGAAGAAATCCTGGCTAAGGGTCTAGCCACTCCCGAAGAATACGAACTGTTGGAAAAATACACGCTCGCCCTCTTCAAACGCGGTACGGAAATTGCTGCCGAACGCGGCTTGATCCTTGTCGACACAAAGTACGAATTCGGCAAGCATGGCGGCAAGATCTACCTGATGGACGAAATCCATACACCGGACTCTTCCCGCTATTTCTACAGCGAAGGCTACGAAGAACGTTTTGCCAAAGGCGAACCGCAGAAGCAACTCTCCAAAGAGTTTGTCCGCGAATGGCTGATGGAAAACGATTTCCAAGGCAAGGCTGGCCAGAAAGTTCCCGAAATGACTCCGGCTATCGTAGACGGTATCAGCGAACGCTACATCGAACTGTATGAACACATCACAGGCGAGAAGTTCGAAAAAGGCGATACGGACAATCTCCTTTCCCGTATCGAAAAGAACGTAACCGAATATCTCAACAAATAAGATAAACGGATATGGCGAAGTACGGTTCAGAACAGATTCTACCCTACAACAACGAGGAGCACAAAACGACACAAGTCAGGCGCATGTTTGACTCCATCGCCGGTACATACGATCAGCTGAACCATACGCTCTCGCTGGGTATCGACAAAATATGGCGCAGGAAAGGAATCGCTTTCCTGCGTCCTTTTTCTCCCGCCTCGATCCTCGATATCGCCACAGGCACGGGGGATCTGGCCATCTCCATGCACCGCCGCCTGAAAGCCGACCGCATCATCGGGGCCGACATCTCGGAGGGCATGATGGAAGTCGGACGGCAGAAAGTCGCTGAAGCGGGATTGTCGGACCACATCACGTTCGAATACCAGGACTGCACGGCACTGACCTATCCGGACAACTCGTTCGACGCCGTCACCGCCGCATTCGGAGTACGGAATTTCGAAAACATAGAACAAGGTATCACCGAGATGTACCGGGTTCTGAAGCCGGGGGGCCATCTGATGATCCTGGAACTGTCCTCACCGGTACATTTCCCGATGAAGCAACTCTACAACATCTATTCGAAAGTCGTGATCCCTACCGTCGGGCGCCTGCTATCAAAAGAGCATACAGCCTACAGTTACCTGCCGGCCTCTATCAAAGTCGTTCCACAAGGGAAGGTCATGACCGACCTGCTCAGCCGGGTAGGTTTCAGCGAAGCCCGTTCGCGCACTTTCACCTTCGGCATTTGTTCGCTATACACGGGCAGCAAGGGCGGTTCGCAAACCACCCCAACAGTATAAATCATCTTAAATTTACAGGTCATGCAAAAATATGGTTTAATAGGATATCCCCTCGGACACTCTTTTTCAAAGAACTACTTCAACCAGAAGTTCGAATCCGAGAACATTGATGCAACTTATCTGAACTTCGAGATCCCGAACATCAAAGATCTGAAGACTGTATTAAAAGAGAACCCGGAATTGAACGGTCTGAATGTCACCATCCCCTACAAGGAACAAGTCATTCCCTACTTGGATGACCTGGACGAAGACGCTCGCTTGATCGGAGCCGTCAACGTCATCAAATTTACGAAAGGCCTCTTCGGCAAAAAACTGAAAGGCTACAACTCCGACATCATCGGCTTCAAGCGCTCCATCGAACCGCTCCTGAACGAGACACATCGCAAAGCCTTGATCCTGGGAACGGGTGGTGCGTCAAAAGCAGTCTTCCAAGGATTAAAACAATTGGGTGTCGGCGCCACGCTGGTTTCCCGTAAACCGAAAGAGCACTGCATCACCTACGAAGAAATCACTCCGAAGACAATGCAGCAGTACACCGTCATCGTCAATACGACCCCGTTAGGCATGTACCCGAATATCAACGCATGTCCCGACATTCCTTACGACCTGCTCACCCCGGACCATCTGTTGTACGACCTCTTGTACAATCCGGATGAAACCCTCTTCATGAAGAAAGGGAAAGAAAAAGGAGCCGTCGTCAAGAACGGCCTTGAAATGCTCCTGCTACAAGCATTCGCGGCTTGGGAAATCTGGCAGAAATAAAGCATAGCTTTACGACTCCTAACCCATAGCTTTAGAAGGCATAACCCTATGGGTTAGGATATATATACCGATACTGAAAAAAACAATTCAACTCCGGGTTAATACGAAATCGGGGGTGACAAGGTAGTCCAACCGATAAACCGCCCCTTCTTCCGTACGGGTTTCATAGACGGTGAAACTCCCTTCTTCCGCATAGGGAAACGGACGGACATGCAGATGGTGAAGGAAGTCGACTTCTTCCTGCCCGATCATCTTGAAAAGCGTCTCTTTTGCACACCAATGAAGCAACAAGTGCTCCGTCTCGTGCTCTTTGTCGATACCCGCCTCTTCTTCCGGATTCATAAAGCGACTACGTATCTTCGACACCCTTTCGGAACGGTATTCGATGTCGATACCGGCGGCAGGACGGTTCTGCAACAGAACGGCGGCATAACCTTTCGTATGGGAAATGCTGATATGCAAAGACGAGCCGGACAGGTAAGGCGCACCGTTCGGACGATAGGCTATGCAGGCCGGGCCGCCCGTAAGCTCCTGCAAAAGCACACGGCAGGCAAGCCATTCCCGGCGACGCTGCTCCGCACGGATCAGCTCCAGCTGCGGCAGATATTCTTCCCTGTTCCGCAAAAGGGACAGAAGCACTTCGGAAGACTCCTCGATCTTCCAGATTCCCCACAACGGACCGGTATGTTTCATCAGGAGAGGCATTATTTCTTCCACTCAAAAGATTGGATCAGTTCTACGATATCCTGTTTCAGGTATCGGGTGACGGGAGCCAGCGAATCTGCATTCGGGATACAATCATAATACAAAGCTCCCCGGAAAAAATGCGAGACACTGTCGGTCAACATAAATTGCAATGGCGAAGCGGATTCGCCATCCAGCATGAAAAGCGAACCATAAACCGAAGCCTCCGGATTGCTGTACGCCTGCATCTTGATCCGTTCCGGATATTTCGATTGCCGGACAACCAACGCGCGACACTCCTCCTCCGCCCTGCCCAGCGTAGCCGGAGTGATAGGGAAATAGCTGCAATAGAGCTTCACGTTCAACTGCGGATAAGAGAGATTGATCCACCCTGCCGGATTCCCGACCGGAGGCAACTCCACCTCTGCCCATCTGGAAAGCCGGAAAGTATAAGGTAAATCCCTTACCGGAAGTGCCTGGTAGGAAGGGGCAGGCGGTTCGATACGGAAATAGCCGCGCGGCTTCGGTGTATATTCCGTACAGGAAACACACAAGGCCAACAGCCCCCCACACACTATGCCGGTCGACATACGCATTACTCCTCTTGCCGCTCCTTTCCTTGGTCCGAAATGCGGTTGAACTTGACTTTCAGGATACGGCGGTTATCGATCTCCAGAACCTGGAAACGATAGTCGTCATATTCGATGATCTCGCGGCGGCGAGGGAAGTCTCCTTTGATCTCCAACAGAAGGCCGGCAAGAGTTTCGACCTCCTCCGTCAGTTTGCCGAATTCGGTAGGATCGGCATCGATCACACGGAAAAAGTCGGTCAGCAATATCTTGGCTTCAAAAATAAGACTGCCGTCCGCCAGGCGGATGAACTGCTTTTCATCTTCGTCGTATTCATCGGAAATCTCTCCGACAATCTCTTCCAGGATATCCTCCATCGTCACAATACCGGAAGTTCCGCCAAACTCGTCCACCACGATCGCCATATGGATCTTGCTGGTACGGAATTCCTCCAGGAGATCGTCGATCTTCTTCGTCTCAGGCACGAAATAGGCCGGACGGATCAAACTCTGCCAACGGAACGTGTCAGGCTTCTCCACATACGGCAAAAGGTCTTTGATATACAGGATTCCCTTGATGTTATCCTCCGAATCGGCATAAACCGGAATACGGGAATAACCGGATCGGATGATGAAATCGACCACGGTGCGGAAACTCGTCTTGATGTCGATATCCTCCATATCCAGGCGGGGCGTCATGATCTCGTCGGCAGTCTTGTTGTAGAACTTGATGATCTCCGAAAGCATCTCTTTCTCTTCCGGCATTTCGGTGGAAGTGAGTTCCAATGCTTTGGAAAGCTCATCGACCGAAAGATCGTACTTCTTCTTGACTAACGCCTTGTTGATGACGCTGGTCGACGTGACCAATATGTTCGAAAGCGGCCGGCAGACACGCTCCACGACATTCAGTACAGGGGCCGAACTGCGCACGAACCGCAGCGAGTTTTTCTGTGCGTAAATCTTCGGCATGATCTCGCCGAACAACAAAAGGAGAAAGGTCAGGACGATCGTCTCCAGAATAAAGCCCAACATCGGGGCGGATGAGAAATCGACGATCGCGTTGATACCGTAGGTACAAAGCATGACGACAGCCACATTCACAAAGTTGTTGGCTATCAGGATAGCGGCGAGCAGGTACTCGGAACGGTCCAGCAAACGCTGGATTAATGGGTCTGAAGGTGCATTCTCTTCCCGGATGTCGTTGATATCACCCGGGGTTAACGAGAAAAATGCCACTTCGGAAGCCGACACGAAGCCGGAAACCAACAGCAGAAGAATTGCAAGGCTTAACGCTATTACAGGGCCTGCTGTGAGCGCCTGTATAGTAACCTGGTCGAATAAGCCCGATAAATAATAGTCTGAGTCCAAGGGGAACAGTATTAGTTAAACAATATCAGAACGGAAGGTCGTCCGCACTGTTGGAATCTAAAGATGTGTCCGGTTGTCCGGATGCGGGTTGCTGGTAGCCCGTCGCCTGCTGGTATCCGGTGGACGGCTGGGAGGTCTGAGGCTGTGCCGCCGTCATTCCTGTACCGGAAGCATTGTCGCGATTTCCCGTACCGGAACCTGTGCTGTAAAATTCGACACGGTCGGCATGGATTTCCGTCACATACCGCTTCACGCCGGACTGGTCGTCGTAACTACGCGTACGGATCTTGCCTTCCACATAGAGTCCGGAACCTTTCTTCACCCATTTTTCAACGAAGGAAACCAAATCACGGCGAACGACCACATTGTGCCATTCCGTACGTTCCGGAACAACCGTACCATTGGCCAACGTATAACCCCTCTCGGAAGTTGCAAGCGGGAAGTTGGCAACAGCAGCGCCACTATCGAAGTAACGTACTTCAGGATCGCGTCCGACGTTACCGATCAATATAACTTTATTCAATGACATAGCTCTATTCTTTTATTAGTCTACAAAGAAACACAAATTCAGTCATTCTGACAAGTTTCCTTCTAATTTCTCCAAATAAATATGTATCAGGCGAGGAACCGCATATTTCTCCACATCGTCCGTCGCCACAGGAAGGTAAGACTTTAGGGCATCGCCCTCCCGCTCTATCTCTATCCGGTAGAAAGCCGTATACAATATCTGATGGGACAGGACATGTTTCACCCCCTGCAAATCAGCCGAAACATTCAGCCGGCCCGCTCCTGCAAACAGCCGACGAAAAGCATCCGTCGTCTGCAACTCTGCAAAATCCATCGCCTTGTCCGTTTCGATAAGCGGAAACTCGTAGAGTCCTTCCCAAATGTCTTTCCCTTTCCGGCGGGACAGCCAGGTTTTTCCTTTATATATAATGTATAAATAATGAAAATACCGATCACGCGTCCTGGTCTTTTTCTGTTTCACCGGATAGATCTGCACATCGCCCGCCCCATAAGCAGCGCAGTGCCCTTTCAACGGACAAGCTTCGCAATCCGGATTTTGCGGCACGCATTGCAAGGCGCCCAATTCCATTATAGCCTGGTTGTGTTGCCCGGCATACCGCGGGTCCATCACCAAGTCGGCCAGTTCCGTAAAGGCTTTTTTCCCTTTGGGCGTATCGATCGGAGTATCTACCGCAAACAGGCGCGAAAGCACTCGGAAGACATTCCCGTCCACGACTGGATACGGCTGGTTCCATACAAAGGAAACGATGGCCGCCGCCGTATATTCTCCTATCCCTTTCAAAGAGATCACATCCTCATAGCGTTCAGGAAATATCCCACCGAAACGTTCCATAATATCTTTTGCCGCGGCATGCAGGTTACGGGCGCGACTATAATAACCAAGCCCCTGCCAATATTTCAACACCTCGTCTTCCTCCGCCGAAGCCAGCGAAGCCACATCCGGGAACCGTTCGGTAAAACGGAGAAAATAGTCCATCCCTTGCGCCACCCGTGTTTGTTGAAGGATTATCTCGGATATCCAGATGATATAAGGGTCGGAAGACTCCCTCCAGGGCAGCTCCCTTTTATGTATCCGATACCAGTCACGCAACAAACGGCTGGTTTCTAATTCGTTTTCTATCTGCGACATACGGTTCTTTTTTGCCTCTTCAAAACTTGCAACTAATTGATTACTGCAAACATACACAGTTCTAACGAATTGTAAGGAAACTTTTTTCTTAAAATTTGGCTGACAATTCTTTTTCCACTTAAATAAAAAGCTATATATTTGCATTCCAAAAAATTAATAGGTCCAAATCAATTATTTAATTAATTTATAGACATGACTAAAGCAGATATTGTTAGCGAAATTTCAAAAAGCACTGGCATTGACAAACAGACAGTGTTGAACAGCGTAGAATCTTTTATGGATATCGTAAAAAGTTCATTGTCTCAGGGCGAAAACGTATACCTGAGAGGTTTTGGAAGTTTCGTGATTAAAAAGAGAGCCCAGAAGACTGCTCGTAATATTTCAAAAAATACTACGATCATCATCCCGGAACATAACATTCCGTCATTCAAGCCGGCTAAGACTTTCTTGAACGAAGTAAAGTAATTTAGTTATTATAGTTTAATTTAAAATTTTAAAACAATGCCTAGCGGAAAGAAAAGAAAAAGACATAAGATGTCTACGCACAAGCGCAAAAAGAGACTAAAGAAGAATAGACATAAGAAGAAATAAGTCTATTTGAGTAACTCTGAAGAACAAACTTAATAAGAGACCTTTTAAGTTTGTTCTTTGCGTATTTAATAAGGTCTCACATTTTAAACACCTCTTTTTATAGTGATTAGTGAATTAGTAGTTGATGTACAACCCAAAGAGGTATCTATAGCCGTACTGGAGGATAAGAACCTTGTCGAGCTCCAAAAGGAAGCCCGCAACGTCTCTTTTGCCGTCGGCGATATATATCTGGGCAAGGTTAAGAAACTGATGCCGGGTTTGAACGCTGCTTTCATTGATGTAGGTTATAAAAAGGATGCATTTCTTCACTATCTGGACTTAGGTCCTAATTTCAACACCCAGCAGAAATTCCTCAAACAAGCATTAGGAGAACAAAAAGGAGATAAAAAAATCCCCACTATCTCTAAAATGCAGTTGCTTCCCGAAATCGAAAAAGACGGAAGCATCAGCAACGTGCTCAAAGTCGGACAGGAAGTGCTGGTGCAGATCGCCAAAGAGCCGATTTCAACAAAAGGTCCCAGGCTGACTTCCGAGCTTTCTTTTGCCGGAAGATACATCGTGCTGATACCGTTTGCCGATAAAGTATCGGTTTCCACAAAAATCAAATCGAGCGAAGAGCGTGCCCGTCTACGCCAACTCATCCAAAGTATCAAGCCGAAGAACTTCAGCGTAATCGTACGCACCTCTTCGGAAGGGAAGCGCGTTGCCGAACTCGATCATGAATTGAAGACATTACTGAAACGTTGGGAAGAGAACATTCCTAAGATCACCAAAGTAAAAGCTCCTGCACTCATCTATGAAGAGACGGCAAGAGCAGTGGCTTTGTTGCGCGACATTTTCAACCCCTCTTTTCAGAACATTTATGTGAACGATGCGGACATCTATCACAACATCCGCGATTATGTCAGCCTGATTGCTCCCGGACGGGAAGAGATCGTGCAACGGTATACCGGCGAACTCCCCATCTTCGACAACTTTGCAATCACCAAACAGATCAAGTCCCTATTCGGACGCACCGTCACGTACAAAAGTGGAGCCTATTTGATTATCGAACACACGGAAGCCATGCACGTTATCGACGTAAACAGCGGGAACCGCTCCAAAGGCAGCGATGCCCAGGAAAAAACGGCTATCGACGTGAACACGGCAGCAGCAGACGAAATTGCCCGTCAATTACGCTTGCGCGATATGGGTGGTATTATCGTAGTCGACTTTATCGATATGGCCGAAGCTGCCAACCGGCAGAAACTGTTCGAACATATGACGAAAGCGATGGCTAATGACCGGGCAAAACATAATATTCTGCCACTGAGCAAATTCGGCCTGATGCAGATCACCCGCCAGCGTGTCCGTCCGGCAATGGATGTCGATACATCCGAAGCCTGTCCGACCTGTTTCGGCACAGGTACCATCAAACCCTCTATCCTGTTTACCGACAGCCTGGAAGGAAAGATCGACTGCTTGGTCAACAAACACAACGTGAAGAAATTCGCCCTGCACGTACATCCTTATGTTGCAGCATTTATCAAGAGCGGAAGATTCCCGCTCAGTTGGAAATGGAAACTGAAATACTCGATGGGTATTAAAGTGATCCCGAATCAAAGTCTGGGCTTCTTGGAGTATAAATTCATCGACTCCGACAAGAACGAACTGGACATGATGGAAGAGAAAGAAATCAAATAACATAAAAGTCCCCGGATCTCATAAAAGTTCGGGGACTTTTTTTAATGAAAGAAAATATCAATGAGACGTTTTTATATTTGGCTATGGCTGCTCATGCTGGTCTGCGGCAGCTGCACGAAAGAGAAACAAGAGTTGAGAGTATTGCACTTAAACATCTGGATGGAAGGAACAGTCGTCAAAAACGGCTTCGAGGCCGTTGCGGATGAAGTGGCCCGGATAGATCCGGATATCGTGATGTTCAGCGAAGCCAGCAACAAGGAAGGCGCGTTGTTCGTTCCCCGCATGCTGGACGCTTTGCGCGAAAGGGGGAAAATCTATTATGGACAAGGCAGTTCGCTGGATGTCGCACTGCTGTCCAAATACCCCATACTGGAACAAACGGAAAACATTCCGCATAAAGACCGGGTATTAAGGACCCGTTTGGATGTGAACGGCAAGCAGGTAGTAGCCTATACAGGGCATTTGGATTATACGCATTACGCCTGTTACCTGCCACGTGGATACAGCGGTGTGACATGGAAGAAATTGGAAACTCCGGTAACGGACAAGGCTGAAATCGAAAAAGCCAATAACGAATCTTTGCGTGACGAATCCATTCGGCTCGTGATAGAAGACGCCACAAAGTCAGATGCCGATTTCGTAATCTTGGGCGGTGACTTCAACGAACCTTCCCACTTGGATTGGACGGAAGAGACAAAAGGGCTTTGGGATCACAACGGGGCGGTAGTCGATTGGGCCTGCTCCAAATTATTATACGAAGCCGGCTTCCGCGATGCCTATCGCGTCAAATATCCGAATCCGATCACCCATCCCGGCTTTACCTTCCCTTCGGACAATCCGGCGATGCCAGTCGAACGGTTGACCTGGGCACCGGAAGCGGATGAACGCGACCGCATCGATTTTATCTATTATATACCGGCAACCGGTTGGGAAGTGGAAGACGCCGTCATCGTCGGCCCCAAATCTTCCATTATCCGCAGCCAACGTGTCGAAGAGGACAGCCAAGATACTTTCTCAACTCCGGCAGACATTTGGCCGACGGACCACAAAGGAGTGTTGATCAAGTTCAGCTTTTAAGAGGCGGAACAGAAACAAACTCTCTGCCATAAAAAGGCGGTATGTCAAAATGTACTTATCCCCCGCATCAAGCACAGGAACAAGGCAGTCTTTGACATACCGCCTTCTTTTTCCGGCTCAAAACCGATATCATTTCTTCGCTTTCGCCATATCCAGCGCCGAGGTCGTTGTGTAATACTTAGCCAGCATATTAGGTACTTCCCAATCCGGCAGTTTGCCTTCCTTCAGATAGTCAAGGAAATGTTCCGTCACTTGACCGAAATGAGCTTCATGGCCTACACGGTATTTTGCGGGGATTTCGACTTGCCATACGCCATCGCCCACCTTATTCAATGCCACACCAGGATATTCGGCTGAAACCTTTTCCATAGAAGCGGTCAGGTCCTTTTCGTAAGCGGCCAGATCCATACCTTTCACTGCTTCGACAAACAGTTCAGGCTGATAGTTCTGTTCCTTGCCCTGGCGGATGACCAGGTCGGCCTTGCTACCCTTCATGACGGAGAAGTGGGTATCACCGCCACCTTTGGGGAAGGTATAATTCCAGATCACCGAAACCTTGGCTGTCACACCTTTGATCTTATAAACGATATCACCGTTGCAATAGACTTTCAATGTATCGTTTTCGACATCTTTCTTCAAGAAATCGGGATAAGCATCCGTCCCTGTCACCTGTTTAAACTCTTCCGGGCTGATAGAGGTAGTCCAGCGGTTGGCATCTATCAGTTCGATATCTTTCTTATAGTCGATGATCTGATCCGGGAAGGCTTCCCACTGCACCAGGTCGACCAGGTGAGTCGTCACATCCACAATACCTTCGCCCTGCTGGTTTACATCCAGATACCATACCGGACGCGTCAACGGCTTGTTGTCGACCAGCTTAAACAGATGGTGCACACTCTCTTTCACGATAGCCGGTTCTTCGGGAGAACCCTTCAACTGCTCGCCATAAACAGCCGGGATAGTAGAAAGCTCGCGCTGCAACATCGTAGTGATCTCATTCCGTTCGGTCATGATGTCATACAGCATGATGTTTTTCTGTTTGGCGATAGCGAAACATTCCTCCAGCAATTTAAAGCTCTGGCTGTTGATCGCCATCGGTTTGTCGGAAAGCACATTGATGCCGGCCTCAAGCGTCTTCTTGATATATTCGGTCTTCTTGCCGTTGTTCCCTGCCTGGATCATCACGTTCCCCTTCTTCTCGGCCAACATTTTTTCCAGGTAATCATCTCCCGTATAAACGATTTCATTCCAAGCCGTCGGATTCTCCGCACGTGTGTTGAATCCCTGTATACGTTTCAAGTGCTCGTCCACGTCGAAACCGGTGGGTGCGTACACATAAACATCTTTAGAAACTTGCGGATAAGACACTTTCTGCACTAATGCGGCATGGAAATGTCCGGGATCGAGCGTGACCAACTTCACTTCTCCCGGTGCGCCGGTAAAGCCTTCGGCCGCCTTCTCCTGCTTTGTGTTGCAAGAAGCTCCGACCAACAAGGCTGCCATAGAAAATACAAGATAGTTTTTCATACTATTATAATTAAATTATTGATAAGCATTTACATTAGACTGTTTGCGACCACAAAGATAATATAAAAACAAAATCATCTCTATGACTTCGCTATAAAACAAGAAGATTTTATTCGACAATCACAGCTACCGGATTACTTTCGTCCACATGACTGCCAAGCTCCTCCACCGAAATTTCTCCTGGCTGCCCGAATGTTTGCCCTATATCTTATCATCAAGCTTTTCCCCCTTTTCCCTCTCCCGTATGTACAGCTCCACCGCCTCATGTGCCAGGCGGCGGAACTCTTCTTCGCCGGCGAGATCGTAAAGGAGAGCGACGAGGCGGGCGTAATAGCTCAGACGGAGGTCGCCCCTTTTTTAATCGCACCGTAGCTGCGGCTGCCGGCAGAGAGTTCGCTTTTGTAAAGACGCACGGTTATCCGGAAACGTCTCATCTGCTTTTCGACGAAAAGCCCCAACAGAGGGAACATAAATGTCGTTTTCATGTTATAAATATTTAATTATTAATATAAATATTAATATTCATTCATAATGAGCCCGGCATGGCGGGGACAACATGAATGGATAAATGCGTAAACTTGTCAAAAGTTTCAGAGGATGCTTCGGACGCTTCGCCCCCCGAACGGCACATCTGAACATTGAACAAATTTAATAAAACATTTTACATGGAAAACACATTCCGCCCCTCGCGCTTCCTCTCGCTCCGCGCAACCACCCCCTCTCCCTGCACATGGGAAGAAATCATGCAAGAACTGACCGGCGAGCGCCATGCCGCCGCCACCGCCCTGTTCCGCGCGCTTGCAGCCGGCGAAGGGCAAGACGCCGAAACGTCGAAACGGCAGCAAAGCCAGATCAAGCAGAACCAACCCGCCTTCGTCCCTTCCGTCCACTTGGAGGGAGGACGCTCCTCGAAGCACATCAAAGGCTATCCGGGCTCCATTATGGTGGACATCGACGGCATCCCCGAAGAGATCTTCGACGAGACCCTCGAACGGGTAAGGGCCGACCCGCACTCGTTCCTTGCCTACAAGACCTTGTCCGGACGCGGCATACGTGTCATCGCATGGATGGAAGGCGAAGTGACGGAAGAGAACTTCCCCGCAGCCTGGCAGACGGTAAACGCCTACTACGCCCGGCTCACCGGCATCGCCATCGACCGACAGTGCAAGAACGCCACGCGCATGTCCGTGATCTGCCACGACCCCGACGCGCTCTACCGTCCCGACGCCGAACGGATGAAGTTCGCCTCCCTACCCGACGCCAAGGCCGGACAAAAACAGGACATCGCCGCAGGAAAGAAACACAGAGGGCGGAAAACATCGGCCGCACGCGCCGAGAACACCGTACGCCGGCTTGTGGAAGAAGAGGGCGTACACTACGCAGCCGGCAGCCACAACGACTACATCAGCCGATGCCTCTACCTGATGAACCGTTTCGGCGTGCCGGAGGCCGAAGCCGAGGCGTGGGCCGTCGAACTGTTCGCCGACTATGACACGGCCTCCGTCCGCTCCACAGCCAAGAGCTGCTACGCCCTGACTGCCGAGCACGCCACAATGAAGCTCTCCGATGTCTCCCCCCGCAATGGAAACGGGCGGCAGCGCAAGGCCACCGTCGAAGAGATGGAGCGCTTCATCGGCGGCTCCATGCAACTGCGGATGAACCAACTGACACACCAGCTCGAACACCGCCCCGTCACCGAAGGCATCCCCGCACCCGACGGCTGGGCTCCCATGACCGACACGGTCGAGAACTCCCTTTGGTGCTCCATGCGCCGCGACGGGTTGGAGGCCGACCTCTTCCACCTGCGCACGCTCCTGCTCTCCGACTTCGCGCCCCGCTACCACCCGTTGGAGGAGTTTCTCGAAAAGGCGGGACCGTGGGATGGCGTGACGGACCATATCGGCAACCTGGCTGCAATGGTGCACCCCGCCGACAGCGACACCGATCGTTTCGACCTCTGTTTCCGCCGCTGGTTCGTCGGGATGGTCACCGCCGCGCTCGATCCGAAGGTGGTGAACCACGTCATCCTCGTCCTGATCGGGCGGCAGGGATGCTTCAAGACGTCATTCTTCCAGAACCTCCTGCCACCCGTCCTCAGACGCTACTATGCCTCCAAGACCAACTCACAACGGCTCACGAAGGACGACCTCTTCACCATGACGGAGAACTTGCTCGTCAATTTCGAGGAGATCGACTCCATGCAGCGCAGTGAACTGAACCAGCTCAAGGCCATGACCACCACGCTCTACGTCAACGAGCGCCCCGCCTACGGGCGCAACAAGGTACACCTGCCCCACGTAGCCTCGTTCTGCGCGACGGGCAACAACCTCCAGTTCCTCACCGACGACACCGGCAACCGTCGCTGGCTGCCGTTCGAGGTCACGGCGATCGACAACCCCTGGACCGCCCATATTGACTACGAAGGGCTGTACGCACAGGCGAAACACCTGCTCGACAACGATTTCCGCTACTGGTACAGGGACCACGAGATCGAGGAGCTGAACCTCGCGAACCGCCGTTTCGAAACGCCCAACCCCGCACGCGAACTGATCCTGATGTACTACCGCCACCCCGTCGATTACGAAAAGGGGACTTACGTCACCGCCAGCCAGATCGTCACCCGCTTCGGCGGCAGTATCCGGCTGAACGCGGTGCAGGTCGGCATAGCACTGAAAGAACTGGGGTATACCTGCACACGGACAAGACATGGCAATATCTGGCTGGTTGTCGAACGCACGACAGACGAGATGAAAAGCATCCTCCCTGAAGCGGACGACACAGATTTTCCTCCTTCCTCGGGTGATAGGTGATAGGTTAAATGCCCTTTTTGTAAAACTTTTCCGAGTTTGAATTAAAAAACGTCACCTTAAAGGCGGCGTTTTTTAATTCATTTTTCCTAAACTTTTACAGAAACGGGGTTCAACCTATCACCTATCACCATAAAAGACTGATAATCAATGATTATCGGTCTTTTTGTTTTTGTACGTCTACCCTTTCGTCGGGCATTTTCGGGTAGAAAAGAGGGCCTTTTCGGGGAAATGTTTACCCTTTTGTTTACCCCGTTTCTCGGAGGGTAAACAGAAAGTCATATCTTCTGCGCAACAAGCGTAAACAAATGACTATCAACACGAATGTAATATTCCGCAAAGACAAAATCAAATCAAACAATACCGCACCGATACACATTCGGTTTACCCTAAATCGTAAGATTCGCTATGCAAGCACAGGTATCACGATTCATATAAGCGATTGGGACTTTGAAAATCAACGCATTAAGGGAAACAACCCCGAAATGCAAGAATTACAATACCGAATCGACACCAAACTAAACGAGTATCGACGCAAAATCAAACGCCTTGAAGCATTAGAGGTAGAGGTTACGCTCGACAATCTTTTGGAAACCAACGGACGGAAAATCAATTGCACGGTCGGCGAATATCTGAAACAGACCATCGAACGGTTGGAAATACTCGGTAAATATGGCTCGGCATCCAAACACCGCTCGTTGTTATCACGTTTGTCGCAATTTCGGTCGCTGAATATTCGTTTCGATGAAATAGACCTCGCCTACCTACGTGATTTTGAATTGTTCCTGCGTAAAGAGGGCAATATAAACAACAGCATAGCCACCCAATACGCCATTTTGCAATGTTTATATATTCGTTGTCATGGAGGCCTGTGTCCTCTTTTTCGGACCCCATCAGAATCAACACAAAAGCTGCCTGACCATATGGTCAGGCAGCTTTTGGACTTCAACGTCGTCGTATTAGAAAATCCGCAGCAACGCACCGGAAAGCGCGGAGCGCACTTCGGGAGCGTTCCGCACCTCTTCGGGAATGGCAGTTCTCGTATAGACGCTCTCCTCGGCCTTATCGGTCTGGCTGATCATCGTCAGCGTTTTTCCGTCTCCGCTCAACTCAAAGGCGTAGCTGGCGCCCCAAGGCTCACCGTCGCGGTAACGGCCCGAAAGCTGCGCACCGTTGACCGCAAAATCGCCGGAATAGCACACAAAGGTCGGAGTTTCCACCTTCTGGAAGATGTTGAACGTCCCGTCGGACAGAAACTCGACGTAGACATCGAAATCCGCATATGCCTCGTTGCTCCACTTCGTCTGGTGCCACTCGCCCACAACGCCCGAATCAATGTTTTTCGAGCCGTCGTCATCCTTCGAACAACCGGCTGAAAACAGGAACAAAACAGCCGCAAACAGGGAATAAATATATTTTTTCATTGTATTTTAACTCTATCGTTTATAACCAGCCTCCGTTTTCAGCACCCGTTTCGCGGGCAATGACGGCAAACGTCTTGGTAATTTCGATGCCGCCCATAACCGATCCTGTTCCGGGCCTGTTGCCGCCGCCCACCGCCTTCACGGTGATGTGCGCAACTCCCGGCTTCGTACATTTGATCATCAACTGACCGTTGTACATCTTTGGTTCCACGGCCATGCCGAGTTTCTGCATATCTTCCGCCGAGACTTCGACACCCATATAGGTCAGATCCTTGGCCGAACCTCCGAAATGTTTCGTAAGGGTGACAAGCTCCAGTTTGCCGGTCTTGACTTTCAGACAGGGCGTTCCTTCGATCTGCATCAGCAACTGGTAGGCATCGGTCAAACCCGTACCCATTTTGCCGCGGTATTTTTCGAGATTGATCGTCCCGCCGGAGGTTTTGGACCCTTCAAACCGCGAGTCGATGTCGTTCACCGAGGTGAGCAGCATCGAAACAAACTCCTCGCGCGTGAAGTGTTTGCCCTTGGCCAGCGCATAGGAAAGCCCCAGAGCGGCCTCTCTCGAAACATGCGATCCGAGCCTGCGATTTTGCTTCCGGGGGAGCGAAGGGCGGAAGGAAGATCGTAAGCCCGACAGTTGCGCCCGAACATCGCAATAAAAAGTAACTTTTTCGACGTTAAAAAGCTCCGATTGTAACAAACGAAAAGAAAAAACGGGAAAAAGCGGCATGATTGTCGCGAATTTGTATTACTTTTGAATAAAGTATATAATCCGAACCAAATACGATGAAAAACCGCTGGATCGTTGCGGCCTGCGCCGCCGTTTGCTGGACGGCCTCCGCGCAGACGACTGCGCCCTATGCCCCGGCGCCTGAAAACCTGCAAGCCCGGACGGCGTTTCAGGACGCCAAATTCGGCATTTTCCTCCACTGGGGACTTTACTCCATGCTCGGCTCGGGCGAATGGACGATGACCAACCGGGACATCAACTACCGGGAGTACGCCAAGCTGGCCAATGCGTTTTATCCACATGATTTCGATGCCGCGGAGTGGGTCTCGGCCATCAAATCCTCGGGTGCAGGATACGTCTGCTTCACGACGCGCCACCACGACGGCTTCTCGATGTGGGACACCGCGGGACTTTTCGTACGCGGGGAATCGTTATGAATTTTTGGGGCGCGGAAACACTGTGAAAAACCCGTCGGGACTTCTGAAAAAGAAATACGACTTGCCGCTCGGCCGCGTTGCTGCCCAGGCCGCTGTCCTGCTGCGTGGTAAGAACAAGACTACCTTTACCCCCAATGTTGACTGCGGTGACCATGTCATCGTGATTAACTGCGACGAAGCTGTTCTGACTGGCAAGAAGCTGGAAAAGAAGTATCATCGCACCCATTCTGGCTGGATCGGCGGCCTGAAGGAGACCCCCTACCGCATCCTGATGCAGGAGCAGCCCGAGCTGGCCATGAAGGTGGCTGTCCGCGGTATGCTGCCCAAGAACACCATCGGCAAGGAATCCCTGAAGCGGCTGCACATCTATGCGGACGCCAACTACGAGCAGCAGGCTCAGAAGCCCGTCGCTCTGGACGCGGAATAAGGAGGAGTTTGAAGTATGTATCAGTCCAAGAAGCCCTATCTGTATGGCACTGGTCGCCGGAAGTCCTCTGTGGCCCGCGTCCATCTGTTCCCCAACGGCACCGGCTCCATCACCGTCAACGGCCGGAGCATTGATGAGTATTTCGGTCTGGACACCCTGAAGATGCTGGTCCGTCAGCCTCTGGAGGCCACCGGCAACACCGGCAAGATGGATGTTGTGGCC
>ENA-OPCW01000187-OPCW01000187.1-human-gut-metagenome-genome-assembly--contig:-NODE-187-length-31793-cov-4.853173_pt1 | contig 31793 bp, 15 predicted proteins | sample MGYA00241258_ERZ501496 | MGnify/ENA primary metagenome ERZ501496 (study PRJEB25962, sample SAMEA2042660) | human gut metagenome | biome: human gut; feature: human-associated habitat; material: faeces...
CCATCTGTGCCACCCTCGAAGCCGTGGGATGGAAGATAGAAGATCCGAGACCTACTACACACACCGCCAAGAGAATCAGAAAAAAATTCTCAGCGAAAGCCAAGAGGATCAACCCCAACAATGTGAAGCACATGCCGATGGAAAGGGCGTAGGGACGGGGATGCTTGTCTGCATAAAGTCCCGTGAAAGGCTGCAGGATAGAAGAGGTCATCTGAAACACCAAGGTGATGATACCTATCTGTGCAAACGAAAAATGAAACTTATCTTTCACTATCGGGTAGATAGAAGGGATAATCGACTGAATCATGTCATTCAGAAAATGAGAAATGCTACAGATGATGAGCATCGAATACACCGTACCCTCTATCATCTTAGGATTACCCTTGATTTTGTTACCTATTGACTTGAAATTCATTTATTCCAAACTCACGTTTTGATATTTCCACGCAAAGTTACAACAAAAAGATTGTTCAGATAAGAATATCCAATCATTTTTCAATAGTTTTAACTGCAGACACACAGATTGGGTCACCCCATCACCACATCAAGGACCATCATCAGCACAAAACCGATGGCAAAGCCAATAGTGCTGAGATTACTATGCTGACCGCTGGAGGCTTCAGGTATCAACTCTTCTACGACGACGTAGAACATGGCTCCCGCTGCAAAAGCAAGCATATAGGGGAGAGCAGGAGTTAGAAGCGAGGCAAGCAAAATTACCGCTATGGCTCCCAAAGGCTCTACGACACCACTGAGTGTACCCAGCAGAAACGACTTCCTTCGACTGTTGCCAGCCGCTCGCATAGGCATGGAAATGATGGCGCCTTCGGGAATATTCTGAACGGCAATGCCCAGTGATAAAGAGATGGCACTTGCTAAAGATATGTGAGCAGCGCTGTCGCCTGCACCGGCAAAGACCACACCCACAGCCATACCTTCGGGTAGGTTATGGATCGTCACGGCAAGGGCAAGCATAGCGGTCTTCGACAAGTGGGAGCGCATGCCCTCTGGCTTGTCAGTGTCAAAATGGAGGTGTGGAGTCAGCTCGTCTATCAACAACAGAAAGCCGATACCGATAAGAAAACCAACAGCTGCCGGCACAACAGACCAGAAACCACCTTTTGGCTCCATCTCCATGGCGGGTATAAGCAACGACCACACCGAAGCTGCCACCATCACACCTGATGCAAAGCCCAACAACAGTTTTTGCAGCTGTACAGACATCTCCTCTTTCATGAAGAAGACAAATGCTGAACCAAGCATTGTACCAAGGAGCGGAATCATTAGCCCTACAAGCATCACCATTGTCATTTCTGTCATCATCTTCAATTGATTTATCTATTATGCTGCAAAAGTACAATAATGTCTTGACATGAGCAATACCTAAATGTGATGCTTTACCCTGGACCGACGGAGCGGCAAGATGATTGCCGTCGGTGGCGAGGCGAAGATGATGTACGAGAAGGAGCATGCCAACATCCGCACGATCCGCCCGCTCCGCGATGGCGTGATCGCCGACTTCACGGCTTGCGAGCAGATGATCCGTGGCCTTATCAAGATGGTCCACACGGGCAGCCGTATCTTCTCGCCGTCGCTGCGCATGGTGATTGGTGTGCCTTCGGGCAGCACCGAGGTGGAGCTCCGCGCGGTTCGCGACTCTGCAGAGCATGCCGACGGACGCGACGTCTATCTGATATTCGAGCCGATGGCTGCCGCACTGGGCATTGGTATTGACGTGGAGGCTCCTGAGGGCAACATGATCGTCGATATTGGTGGCGGAAGCACGGAGATCGCTGTCATCTCGCTGGGTGGCATTGTGAGCAACAACTCCATCCGCGTGGCTGGCGACGACCTCACGGCAGACATTCAGGAGTATATGAGCCGGCAGCATAACGTCAAGGTCAGCGAGCGTATGGCAGAGCGCATCAAAGTGCATGTTGGCTCCGCGCTGACAGACCTGGGCGAGGATGCACCTGAGGACTATGTCATCCATGGTCCAAACCGCATCACAGCGTTGCCTATGGAGGTGCCGGTTTGCTATCAGGAGATAGCCCACTGCCTCGACAAGACGGTGGCAAAGATCGAGAATGCCGTGCTCTCTGCCTTGGAGAACACGCCGCCCGAGCTCTATGCAGACATCGTGAAGAACGGCATCTGGCTCACTGGTGGCGGAGCGCTGCTTCGTGGTCTCGACAAGCGACTCACCGACAAGATCAACATTCCGTTCCACATCGCCGAAGATCCGCTACACAGTGTGGCCAAAGGCACCGGTATAGCATTGAAGAACGTGAACAACTTTTCTTTTTTGATGTAACCCGTGCAGGGCTTATTCGATTTTCTGAAGAAATATAGCTATTGGCTCCTTTTCATCCTGTTGGAAGGAGGTAGCCTTTTGTTGCTCTTTCGTTTCAATCTTTATCAGGGAAGTGTATGGTTCACTTCTGCCAATACCGTTTCCGGACGCGTGTTGGAGTGGGAGTCGGATTTCCTGTCCTATATTGCTTTGGGTGAACGGAACAAAGACCTGATGCGGAAGAATCTGGTGTTGGAGCAGCGGGTCAGGGCACTGACGGAGTTGTTGGACCGTGCGGAACACGATTCCACCTATACGGAAATGCGTCAGAGGGAACTGTTGGACGGTTTCGGCATGGTGCCTGCCGAGGTGGTAAGCAACAGTGTGAACAGGCATAATAATTACCTGACCATCAACAAAGGGGAGCTGGATGGCGTGAAACCCGAGATGGGGGTCGTGTGCGGTACGGGCATTGTGGGGATAGTCTATCTGACTTCGCTCCATTATGCGATTGTCATGCCGCTGTTGAACAGCAAGTCGAATATCAGTTGTTGTTTGCGGGGAACCGATTATTTCGGTTATTTGCGTTGGGACGGTCGGCATCCTTTGTATGCCTCTCTGGGCGATATACCCCGCCATGCTCGCCTGAAAGAAGGCATGACGGTAGAGACCAGTGGTTTCTCTGCGGTTTTTCCGGCAGGGCTGTTTGTCGGCAAGGTGACGAAGGTGGAAAATTCGGAAGACGGGCTTTCTTATAAGTTACAGGTGAATTTGAGTACGGACTTTGCCCGGTTAAGGGACGTGTGTGTGCTTACGACGCCCAATCGGGTGGAGATAGACAGTTTGCAGCAAAAGATAGAATCAGAAAAATAAAGCCGATGTATGATGCAGAGTTTTTTCCTTCCGGTAAACTCTGCGTCTTCCGGCCTTAAATCAATTTCAAAAGCGCTTTTTGGCTTGGTAATTACAATATGCTCAATTGCAGGGCAGTCACCGCTGATTCTGTTATGATGGCAAAAATCGTATTTAAAAAATTCACAGCCCCAAGACGCAATTGTTTTAGCGTCAAGCCTTTCGTTGCCGAGAGAGGCAGGGAGGTCCTCACAGGTGAGAGTACCGTTAGAAGAATAAAGACCAACCTTTAAGTCGAGTGCGTTAATATCCTTAATAAGCTTAGGGATACCACGGCTGAATGTGCCGAGATCGCCCTGAAGCTTTCCGTCACTGTCACGAAGGGAGCTTTGCCAGCAATCGTCAAGGTTAATAAATTCATATCCTGCATTTGCAAGTCCGCTGTCTTTCATAGCGTGGGCAGTTTGCATAATAATATCCTGGTCAATATTGTTCCTAAAGGTATTCCAGCTTGACCAGCCCATAGGCGGAGTTTGAGCAACCTTATTTTCAGAATATTCTTCGTCCTCGCTTATATCAATTGTAAGCTTAGTCGGGATAAATATTTTTTTCAAGGCGCAAAGCGGACATTTGCCGTTTGCTTTCATATTTAAAAACCAAGAAATGAACACAACAATCAATATTGCCAAAACGGCAACTAAAATTATAGCAAGATATTTCATTATAAACCAATCTCCTTAAAAAGCTCCAACTCCTTTTGAGCCAAAGCCTGCGTATTTTCATCATCAAGTGAATTTACTGCATTTAACGTAAATTCTTTTCTGTTTTTAAAATTGTAAATTATTCGATAAATCCAAGCATATAAAATAAGCCAAGGTCTTCCGTCGATAAATTTGATATAATCAATTTCTTTAAGCTTTTTATAAGGCGGAAAGAGAAGCCTGAGTTTCGCCATAAAGGGCGAATATTTTTTCCCTTCTTCAAGCTCTCTCCTTGCAACGGTAACGCCCTTGTTTTCATTCTCATTGCCGAATGCACCGCAGGCGCAAAGGTATTTTTCAACATTTTTCGTATCAATTGCGTAGTCATAACCTTCGCCGAAAAAGTTGTGGCAAACGGACAAAACGGTTTTACCGAATTTTTCAAGTTCAACTGCGCTTAAATATTCAAACACCTTTTGAATATCAATACTTGCAGTTTTTAGCATTACGGCTAAATCAAGAATAAGCTTAATTCCTGCTCCGTAGAATTTGAAATGGTGCGCCATGTGGGCAATCAAATATGCAAAATGAAAGCTGTCGTCAAATTTTCCGTCAAAGCCGTCAAATTTTGCATAATCAAAAGCGCTGCAAAACGGCTCGGTATCATAACAGCTTATAAGCTTTGTGTGCACCTCAAACAGAACACCGTTTTTAACATAGTTATAAACCGGCCCGTTTTCCTTAACACAGTCAAAACCGTTAGATATAAGCAATTTTTTAATCTTGTCCCTGTCCTCAGCCTTGATTAGAACGTCTATATCGCCCATAGCACGGCTTTCAGGCACGGGATAGTATTCTCTAAGTATTGCGCCTTTAAACGTGATATACGGGCACTGAGCCGACGCAAAAAGCGTTTTAACCTCTTCCAGCATATTAATCTGAGCGTTTGAAAGGAAAATTAAATCAAAAAATTTATTTTCAAGCGCATTTAAGAAGCTTTCGGGTAAATCGCTTTTATTCTTTGCATTTAAAAGTGCACAGTGCAATATACCTAAAAGGTTATGCCCCTTTGCATATAAAAACAATTTTTTATAATTAACGTCTGTATCGAAAATAAATTTGTCGCCGTTTAAATAGTGGCGGCAAAGGTCAATTAAAACCTCATATTCCTTATCCATATCAGTTGAAAACTGCGTTGCCGACAACAAGACTTAAAACAGTCATAATAAGTCCGGCAATAAATACACCGAGCGAAATCACAAAAAAGCTCTTTTTCTTATCAAGATGGAGAAGAGATGCAAGAAGTGCACCTGTCCAGCCACCTGTACCCGGAAGCGGTATTGCAACGAAAATCAAAAGCCCCCAAATTCCGTATTTATCAATTTTATCTCGCTTTTTAAGCGTTTTGTCCTCAAGCCAATAAACAAACTTGTTTATTCCGGGAACTTTTTTTAATAAATCGAAAATCCAATTGATTAATAAAAGTATGAACGGTATAGGTAAAATGTTACCTAAAAAGCTGATAATAAATCCTACAAAAGGATTCATTTGCAAAAGCACAATGGCTGTAAACATTCCGAGCCTGCATTCCAAGATAGGGCAGAGTGAAATAATAAACACAACAAGCCAATCGGGTATTCCGTGCGCTGTTAAAAACTCTTGTAAGTTTCTGCAAAGTTCCTGTACCATATATCAGTTCTCCTTTTTGTCGGTTGTTGTATTTTGCTTTTTATCTGCATTTGATTGCGACTCGTTATTTTTGTTTTGAGCATTAACGTTATTGTTTGCCGCATTTTGAAGTCGCTTTTTTTCCTGATTTCTTTTTCTCTTTTTTATTATTTTTTGGCGCACAATTTCCTCTTTGTGTTTTTCATAATAGCGTTGAGCCCTGAGTTTGTTTTGCTGTTCAATCCATTTTTGGCGCCTGTACTCGGCTATTCTTTCCTTGCGCTCTTGCTCTTTAAGTTCGATTTCTCTGTCAATAGCTTGCGCAGTGGGAGTGTTTTTATTTACAATAAGCTTTTGCTTAATGAGAAAATCAACGGCTTCCCTCAGTATTTTTTTATCATTTTCAAATGAGAGGTGGCCCATAGCCTGGTCATACGCAAGCCATCTGTAATCGTCAATTTCCTCCTCTTGCATTGTTGTTTTTAAATCGTCTGTCGTTGCAACGAATATAGAAACTTTTTTGTCAACATTATTGCGAAGCGTATATTTCGATATACCCTCGTAGCCGAGATGAATTTTAATGTGAAGCCCCGTTTCTTCAAGAACTTCTCTTCTTGCTGCGTCGTATTTTGTTTCACCCATTTCGAGGTGACCTTTCGGAAAGCCCCAATTCGCTGAGCGCTTATTTTTTATAAGCAAAAAGCGAAGCTTGCCTTTAATACTCCTGTATACTACTGCGCCTGCGCTTGATTCGTAGTAGCAGACAAGTTCATATTCGGGAAAATCTTTTTTAACATCAATGTATTGATAAATGTCTTGATTAATGTAGCGTGAACTTCTTGACGCCATAATCCAAATAGTTTTTAAATCCGTGTTCTCCGGGTCTTTAGGAACGAGTGCTGCTATAATTCGTCCGTCGAAATTGCAAACCGTGTGAGTCACTCCCATAACAAAAGCGTAACGGTTTTTGTATCCCTTGATTTGAACTAAGTTTAATGGATATACATAACCGTTCTCATCGACAGAATTAATAGTTTTAACAACTCTTCCTTGGGCTGTTTTGCCGAGAAACATAACATCACCACCAAGTAAAAGATATAATTCGTATTTATTATATCTTATTTTATATTGTAATACAAGAATTTTATTATAAAAACGTGAAAAATGATATTTAATATAAAGCAAAACGGACAACTCCGAAGAGTTGCCCGTTTTTATTTTTTATTCGGTTTGCAGATTTAGGTTTATGACATTGTCTGAAGTAAATCAACAAGTGAAGCAATAACCGTATCGGTATCACCCTTAAGAACAGGAAGTACCTGGTCTACAACACCTGAAACTGTTTCGTTGCCGCCAACAAGACCGGTTACAAGTGAACTAATCTTCTTGAAGTTGTCGCCTGCGTTTACAGTTTCGATTAAGTAGCTGAGAACTGCGATGAGAGTTTCTGAAGAGTTACCCTTAACGTAAATTCTTGTGCCGTAGGTAGCAGCCTGTGATGCGTCGGTAATTACCTTACCGTGGCTTGCAAGCTGTAACCAATTAATGTCGTTAAGCTTAATTCCAAGCGGTGTGCCCTTAATCTTAATCATTCCAAGAATGTTATTAAGAAGAGGAACGATAGCGTCAGCGCCGAGGAGCGGCTTAAGTGTTGCGTTAATATCATAGATATCAAGCTTGAAGTTTGATACGCCAATCTTGCCGAGGAGAGAGTTAAGGTCAACCTTAAGTGCCTTAAGAAGGGCAGGTAAGAGAGTGTTGAGGTCAACTACAGGCTTGACAGCGTCTATAAGTGCAGAGATAGGAGTGAGGAGATTGTCAAGAATCTGGCAAAGTCCGTTATTACCGATGAAGAGTGCAAGGTTTGGAAGCATTTCAAATAATGTTTCGAGAGGAGCATTGAGAATATCCTCAACCTTATCCCAGATAGGATTGATAATGTCAAGAAGAACATTATCATAAGCTTTCTTCATATCTTCTCTGTACTGATACTGAGTCTTAACGTTATACATTGAGAATGCTTCCATAAGAGGAACGATTGATGATGTATAACCGTTAGAACCAGGGATTCTTACGATATCGAAAAGACCGAGGTATGCGTCATTAAGAAGTACATCAAGTACGCCGAATACAGGACGAAGAACTGCAACGAGTGCATGGAAGAATGTATCTCTGTCCTTAACGCCCCACTTAAGAGCTGATGTATTAACCTTTGACCAAGAACCAGCCTTAGCGATTACGCTTGCATTAGCTGAATAAGTTTTGCCGTAAGTTTCGTCTGTAAGGAGCTTAGCAACATTACTTGTTGAGAAGTCGATACCTGTTTGTGCAAGGAGGGAAACGAGTGAGCCGTCGCCAACCTTAACCTTTTCAACTGCACCGTAAAGACCGGTGAGAAGTGAGTTAACAATGTCATCCTTGAAGAGGAGGCCGCTGATTAAGTTGTTAAGACCGCCTTTAATTAAACTGCCAACAAGACCGTCAAGCATAGGAGGAAGATTCTTAAGGAAGTCAACGTCTACGCCCTTAGGATATGAGAAGTCGAATGAGCCTGTCTTATATGCGGTGTAATCCCAGAATGCATTAGTAGGTTCGCCTGTTAAGAAGTAGAATACTGCACGAACGATATCATCTTTTTCAGCCATGCTGATTGTAGTGAATACACTTGAGATGATTGACTTGAGCATACTGTTCTTCTTAATAGCACCAATTGAAGAAACAAGTGATTTGATTGGTTTAGCGTTCTTAATAAGAGTGTCTGCCACATAGCGGAGAACTGCAACGAGAACCTCGCCCTTGTCAGCAATTACTTCCTTATTAGTGAACTTGCCTTCGGCATTCTTAGCATGCGACTTAGAGGTTACAACCTTGCCGTGAGCAGCGATTGTTGACCACTTGAAATCAGGAAGCTTGATGCCTGTTTTCTTAAGTAAGCTGTTAATAAGCGGAACAACGATGTCCTGAATGTTGCAAGACTTGAGGTCTGCAAGCTTAATGTTAAGCTTAACGCCCCTAACCTTAAGCAAGCTTGTTAAATACTTGCCGAGGTCCTTGCCAAGTACCGCTGAAATAATCTTATCAACGTCTAAACCTGCTGACTTAGCAGTTTTAACAATGTTTGTAATCGGAGCAAGGAGATTATCAAGAAGCTGGCCGATACCGTTGTTATCAATGAAGTATGCAAGGTTAGGAAGAACTGATGTAATTGTTTCAAATGGCTTGTCGAGAACTTGGTCAACAAAGCTCATAAGAGGATTAAGAACATCAAGAAGTACGTTATCCTTAGCCTTCTTGCAATCCTTCTGATACTGTGCAAATGTCTTAATCTTGCTGTTGCTTACCTGAAGAACATCAAGAAGAGGAATGATTGCACCTTCATAGCCGTTAATGCCGTTTACGCCGACATTGAGTGCGTTAAGGTCAAGCTTAATTGTTGAAAGCTTAGAGTCGGCATTCATTGAATCCTTAGCTGTAAGAGTAAGAACACCGTTCTTAAGCTCATAGGTAAGAGCAATCTTGCTTGCTACCTTGCCGTCGCTTCCCTTAATATCAAGAGATGTTGAAGCCTTTGCAATTGTGATATTGCTAAGGTCAATCTTTCCTTCATTAAGGAATACGTTGAGAACACTGTTGAGAGGACGAAGAATTGCAACGAGTGCATGTACGAAGCCCTGCTCAGCCTTTGCGGAGCCATCCTTGAAGCCCCAGTTGATTGTTTTAACCTTCTTCCAGCTCTTAACCTTCTTGAGGGTTTTAGCTGCTGAAGAATAAGTTTTACCGTAGCTCTTATCCATAAGTAAGCCTGCAACGCCCTTAGGTGAAACAGTAATGCCCGCCATATTGAGATAAGGTGAAATAGTCTTTTTGTCAAGTGCACCATAAAGTGCCTTAGCAAGTGAAGTGAGGTTAGCGTTTGTAAATACCAAACCGCTTACAACACCCTTAAGATTTGATGCGTCAACTACGCCAAAGTTAGTGAGAAGAGCCATAACTGCGTCAACTGCACTGTCAAGCTGGGTGATAGCAGATTCAGCATCATAAGAAGAAATACCGTCAGGGTACTTGAACTTTAATGAAGTTCCCTTGTATTTGCTGTAAGCCCAATAAACTTCTGTAGGTGACTGTGTGAAGTCGAGAAGCTTGCCTACAATCTTAAGAAGTCCCATACCGTCAAGCTTACCTGTTTCGATATACTTGATGAGCTTCTTAACGCCTGAGCTTACCTTGTTGTTGCCCATAATCAAACCGATGATTGTGGAAAGGTTATTATTTGTCTTTACAAATTCAACAACATAATCGAGTACGTATACAAGTGTTTGAGCAGGAGTTGTTGTCTTGCCAAGCTTGTTCCAATTAATGTTGTTAAGTTTAATACCTGTCTTTGCAAGAAGGGTATTAATAATAGGAATAATGTTGTTGCCTGAAAGAGCATAGCCCTTAACCTTAAGTCCAAGCTCTTGCTTGTCGTTAACTGTGATTAAATCACCGAACGTCTTAGAAACGATGCCTTCAAGGAGCGCTGCAAGTGACGGTGATGCGGCACCAAGCTTATCACTCTTAATCTTAAGAATGTTGGCTGCGCCGTTGAGCTCGTTTGCAATAGCCTTAACTGCGCTTGAAACAACAGAAGCAAGTGTAGGAGTTGTTGTATCGTCTAATACAACGCCGATAGCCGACACAATATTGAGCAATGTTGTTGCAGGCTTTTCAAGGAACTTGTCAAGAAGTGAAACTATTGGATTAACAATACCGGTGAATACTTCATCACGGTATGGATTGCTCTTATCTGCAAACTTAGTAGGAGTATCAACTGTGATGCCTGTCTTTTGAGCTATTGTATTAAGAACAGGGTAGAGAGCATTTTCATAAATGCCTGTATCAATAAGAACTACGCCGAGGATAGAGGTGAGAAGTCTGAGTGAGGTTGAAAGACCTGTCATAAATTCATCTCTGTTGCCTGCTGTGATGCCCCAATTAATGCTTACGTTAAGAGTACCGTTGTCATTAACTGCGTCACTCCAACTGCCAAGCTTAGAAAGCTTCTTGCTTGCGTTCTTAATGCCTGTGTCCTTAATTCTTACAGATAATGAGTCAGGAGAAATAAGTCCGTTGACTGCTTCACTGATAAGATTGTATTTTGCTGTCACGTCTGCAGTACCATTATTATATGTATAAGAGTATGCATACTTGTCAGTAAGTCCTGCAACAAGTGTTTCGACGAGAGCATAGGTTCTTACTACTACTGTTGTAAGACCTTCGTTTGTGTAGATATCCTTAGGATTAACGTTACCATTTGAATCTGGAGTACGTGCATCCTCGCCATTAAGATAATATAAATAGGTATTAAGTAAATCAATTGTTGCGTTTGATGCATTTGCACCAATGTAATTTGAAAGTAATGAAATTACGCCGGCAATAATGTTACTTGTCTTGTTGATTGAATAGCCGTTTACGCTTGAATCCGTAAGGAGAGATGACAATGTTTTATCAAGCTTAGCTATTGTGTTATCAACGTTCTTCATATCGCTGCTCTTATGTGCTGAAATATCAACTGAAGAGTTAGGAGTTGCAACTGCCTGTGTAGTGGCAGGTGATGAAGAATTATTGTTATTGTTATTATTGTTGTTATTGTTGTTATTGTTGTTATTTGACTTGAATGAATTGATAAGTGCCTTAACAACGTCAACAAGCTTGCTTACATTAGTAATAAGGAAGTAAGCGTTATCTCTGTCAAGACCTACAAATCCGCTTGATTGCGGTTCAAATGTGAAGCTGTACTTGCTGTCACGTGTAATCTGGAAGATACTGTTGAAAAGGTCTGTAAGAGCACTTGTTTCGGTGAAACCGCCTACTGAATTGAGAAGACCTGTGATAATAGGAAGGTTCTTTTCAAATTCACTGCCCTTAGAGCTGATTACGTTGTTTACAAGACCGAGAATAGCGTCAAGCCAATCCTCTACGAATACACCTACAAAGCAGTCAAAAATCTTTGTTGGGTTTGGATTAGCGGCAAAATCCTTGAACTCTGTCATCTTAGAGTTGCTTACTGCGCCGTTTGAATCCGTAACAATCTTGCCCTTGTAGCAATATGTCCATGCATCCTTGCGTACGCCGTATTTGTCAGCTGCAAGGTTTTCCATAATGTCAAAGAGCTGAGGAATTGCAACCATAAGGTTGTTAAGACCTGAGTTGATGACTTTTCCTCCGTCATCATGGCCCTTAACCTGGTCTCTGTACTTAGGAGTGCTAACGTATGTGTCAACTGCAGTAGTGAAGAGGCCAGCAATTTCTGTTACCAATTCATAAAGACCTGCGCCAACCTGTCCGTTCGAAGCTGTGATTGCTTTCTTAAGGATACCCTCAAGGTCGCTGAGCTTAGCATACTTGAGAGCCTTATCGGCAATGTAAATACCTGTAATCTTAGGTACGCCTGCTTCATATGTGTATTTAACATTAAACTTAGTAGTGCTTGAAACGTTAGCAAGTACATCTGCAAGAGAACCGCTTACGCCATTATAAGAATAGGTATAAGAACCGTCGCTGTTCTTTGTATATGTGATTGCTTTACCGTAGCTGTCTACAACCTTGTCATACTTAAGTACGTAGTCAGGAGTTGCGATAATGTCGCCGGCTGAGAAGTTCTTGGTTACAAAGGTATCGTCAGAAGATTCTGAAATGTAGCCTGTTTTCTCATTACCGCCGTTCCAATAAGTACCGCCGAATTCCTCAAACTTGCCATCTCTCTGGAGCCAATGCATAAGCTGAGGAAGCATAGCGTTGAGGTCCCAAGCAAGCTGACTGATACCGATGTATGAGCCGGTGTCTGCAGTCATATTTTTGAGTGGCTCAATAAGGTCAATAACAGAATAGAGGAAGCCTTCTTGGTTATTTCTTTGCGAATTGCCGATTTCAGAGAAAAGAATAGGCTCAAGAAGCTCGTTAATTACTACTGTAAGTAAAGGAAGAAGGTTTACGACTGTCTTAATCGGGTCGTTAACAAGATTCTTCCAAACATCGGTAAGAGCGTCCTTAAGATTTACGTTTGTCTTAAGAAGTGACTTAAGCACAGCGTCAACCGTTTTACCGATATCTGTACTTGGGTCAACGATATCGCCGATTGTGTTGTTGAGAATAAGGTTTGTAATCTCGGTACCTGCCGAACCTGTAAGGTCAACATTTTTACCGTTGAGAATTTCCTTTTGAGCGTCGGTAAGAACGATACCTGAAGTTTGAGAAGTTTTTTTCTTTACAATATCATCAAGTACGAGTTGAACGTTAAGAAGGAATTTGAAAGAATACTTATAGCTGTATGTATAAGTGGTGCTATCTGTGCCAAGGTCGTTTGTATCAACGCCTAAGTATTCAGATGCAATCTTAGTAACAATGTAGTCGTAAGAAGCTGCAACCCATTCGTTGATTAATGGCTTGCTGTAATTATTTGAATTAGTTACAGGGTCAGACTTAAGTGCATTAATGCCGACACCCGGGTCTGAACGTGAAGCATCAACAAGTGAATTAACAGGCAAGTATTTTGTTTTGTCAATATGTGAACGGTTTATAGCAAAGCCGCCAAATGAACCTAACAAATTATTGTAATTTGTTGAATTCTTTTTTTGGTTAGCTGCAATAAGAGACCAAAACTCTGAAGTGTAACTGCCTTTAAGTGAAGCAGGAACAATGACTGTCTTGTTCTTTTTGTCGGCATATTTATCGTTAAAGGTAACTTCGCCGTCCTTAAAGTAGTTTGTTACAACATTAGTGGTGGCGTTTGCACCGCCGACGCTGGAGAAGAATGCACGCAACTGAGTAAGTTCGTCATCGCTAATGAAGAAACTGTCACCCTCTTGCCAATTTGCATCATATCCTTTTGGAAGCTTAGCATTGATTTCGGAATTAAGCTTGTTGAGGTCAACGCCGTTTCCGTTATTACCGAAACGTACAACCATACCCTTAAGTATATCAGTGTAATACGGAGAAGTGGTTGTGTCGACATTACCGTTCATAAGTGCTTTTTTGCACAAATCGGTCATAATAGTGTTGCCTACTACATATTCGGTATATGACTCAATTTGGTAATCTGTTGTCATGCCCTCTTTTTGTGCAAGAGTCTCGAAAGAAGCATCTTCGGCAACTCCTAATTTAGCGGCAACAGCTTTTCTTGCGATTTCCTTAACAGTGTCATAAACATTGTTTTCGGTGTCGCTTACTGTGAAGCCCTTAAATGTCATAGGAACCTGATAAAGCGATGTGCTGTCAACTGTTTGGTTAAATGTTGCACCGCCGTCGCTTATCAATCTGATAAATTCGCTTGCTGAGATGAAGCTCTGACCGACACCGAAGTCGTAATAAATAACGTCAGCCAAATCGTTAAGCTTAACGTTGATACCGTATGTTGCATACTTAACGTTAAGTGTGCCCATATAGTTGTTAACAACGGCTTGCTCATCAGCTGTGAGCTTAAAATCAAAGTTCTTCAACTGGTAAAGTGTGGCAGTATCATAAGTGTCACCGATAGCTTCGCCGTTAAGCTTAACTGTTTCAACAGCACCGCTTTTTACAGCTTCGGTATAACGCTTAGCAATTGCTTCTACCTTATCACTGTCTGTACCTTGCTTTATCTTTTGAGCATAAAGGTCGGCTAAATACCAAAGGCTGTTTGTTGAGAACTTGATAGTTTGACCTGCGGCATTGTAGCCTGAAACGGTACGTTCGCTTTCTTTACCGTATAACCATTCGTCAAGCTGATTTCTCGTGTCTTTAGATAAGTCTTTGTTGTCTTTGTACTTTAAGCAAAGGGCAGTAAGTGAAAAATAATCAATTGCGCCCGTTGAACCGCTTAAGTAGTTATAATCTTCAGGATTACCCATACCTTTCTGAATATAACTTGTTACAAAGTCTGACTGGCTTGTCTTTGCAAGTGCGCCGATAAGAGTCGGCTGCAATACGCCGAGTAAATCCTGAAGTGTTGTTTCACTTACGATTTGCTCTTTTTCTTTGGTGGTAAGTTCCGCTGCGGTCTTACCTAACTTTTTAGCACCCTTTTCATAAACAGGCTTGCTTATTGCCTCAATGCCCATGAGAAGGGAAGGCAGCTGGTCTGCCAATTTGTTAAGTGTGTCGAATGCCGAATCGGCGTCAACACTTGTCGTTTTCCAAAGCGGGTTGTCATTACTCTTGGCGAACGCAGTAAATCCAACCGAGCATGTGGTCACGACCATTACTACAGCTAAGAAAAAGCTGAGTATCTTTTTGCTCGTTCTCATATAAATCTCTCTCTCCTTTACATATGATTTACGAACTTGTCGTATGGTAACGCATTTTTTGGATAATGCGCCGAGCAGTATTTGTTCACAGTTTCTACACAAAAAACTGCTTTTTAGGCGCAGGATATCCACACGCGTATTAACAAATACAATATATTTATAACAAATAAAAACTTATAAGTCAATAATTTTATAACATATTTTGAATTTATTGTGAATTTTCACATATTTTAGCATTGATTTTTGACGATAGAGAGTTGCAAAATAGACATTACAACATAAAAAGTCTAACAAACATAATTCGACAGAAAATTGACTGTAAAACGTAATATAATCCATATAAAGTCGAGTAAAATTCTGTTCGATTTGTAAAGGCAAACATCTTTACAAATGTAAATTTTATGTAAAGTATCACAGCTTTACTTGCGGAAAATCAAGAGTTTTTTGGCACCGAATTATAAACAAATTGTAAACTTTTAGTTAATAATTTGTGCAAGGTGTCAAAAATAAGTTTGCATTTTTGGACATTGTTACAAAAATATCATTTGTCGTTTGTCTTTATTGACTTTTTTGTTGCCTTATGTAATAATTATAATGTGTTTAAAGCACATATTGCGCAGTTTTTGGTGCAACGGTTTGGCTTTGCCGACCTTCAGTCTAATTCAGATTGCCTGATGGTCAGAGATTGTGACAGGCTCCCCTGCAATATGTTAACACTTTATTATTCAATTATTTTAAATTTAATGGAGGTAAAAAATGAAAACGAAGGCAAAAAAGTTTTCACATAAGCTTCTGGCATTATTTATGGCAGTGCTTATGGCAGCTTCCTGCTTTACCGGTGCTTTAACTGCTTATGCTGATACTATGAGCAGTGAAAAGACATATGCCGACGATTCAATCGAATATAACGATTTGGCGTGGGCTATTCTTTCCGATGAACAGGTAGCTACAGCTTTACTTGACTATGCTGATTTGATGCTTGCCGAATACGGTCCGCAGATTGATAAGCTTCTTGAAAACCTTCCATCAAGTATTACCCAGTATATCACATGGGACAGCAACAGCCGTACACTTAAGCTTAATGCTTTTGGTCTTGTTAAAAAAGACATTCCGGTACGTACTCACAGTGTTGATGAACTTTTCTATACACTTAGGGGTGTCGCTGATCTTCTTAACTCATATGGTAACTTACTCGGTGATGCCGGCAACCTTAACTTTAAGGCTGTTGCCACTAAGGATTGGAGTATTTCAAGAGAAACTGCATCTTCAACTGATATTTTAAGAAGTGTAATCGGTATTTTACAAAACCTTTCTTGCGACTATAACGGCTCTGATATTTTAGGCCAGGTGCTTAGAGGTAACTTTACTCTCGGTACTCTCGGTAACGTTGCAAACCTTGACGTATATAAGATTGTAGGTAATCTTTTGGGCTTTACAGATACGAAGTATAAGACTAACTTAGTATACAATGTTGCTCAAAACCTTATTTTCCAATATACTAATTGGTATACAGAAGAGGAAATTAATAATTTCAAGAACGGTACTGCAACATGGGTTTATGATGATCAGCTTATTAATAAACTCACAACAGAGCTTCTTGATAAGATTAGTGTACTTGTTACATATAATCAAGAATACACAGATGCTGATTCGCAAACAGCAATTCAGGATACATCGGCTACACGTTATTTGAAGATTAAAGCTGAAATGAAGGCAAGCGGTTCTGACTATGCTACTGCAGCTGCAAAGCTTGGTTATGACCCTAACCTTATATATTCAGATGAATTTAAAGATGATGAGGGTAATCCTCTTAACGTTCTTCTCTTTGCTTACGGTGCTCCTGACGAAAACGGTTATGCAACAGCATCAACCACAAAGGTAACACTTAAGGCAACCGATAATCTTTTTGATTTCAGTTACAGAGCTCTTGACCTTGCTTGGGATACAGTTCTCAAGGGTACAGTCAAACTCCTTCACGTAAATGATGGATTTGATAAGGGTCACGGCGCTAACTTTGATAACAACTATTATTATTTCTTCGACCAAAAGGGCGAGTGGAATGATAATGATGTTGCTGCAAACTATACACCGGCTAAGCTCAATCAATGGGCAAATGCAGTATATAAGGATTATAAGTTTGACACAGCAGATGATTTCCTTGCTTATGTTAAGAAGACGGTAACTTATGATCGTACAGCTGCCGAGGACTCAACAGGTTCTTGGAAAGATATCGACGCAACGAGACTTTTCGCTAAGTTAAGATACAGCCCACTTGCTGATTACGGCTTTAAAGTAACAACAGGTCCTATCAATCTTTACTTTGCAGAAACAGGTACTCCAAACCTCGATAAGTTCTTTAGCGAAAGCTATTCAAAGTACAGCTCAATGGTAGCAGGCTTTAATGACGCACTTGTTGCAGCAGTTAAGGACTTGTTCCCGCAGAGCGGCAACGTTATCGGTACACGTCCTGAAATGACAACAACCGGTGATTTTGCAACTATTGACGCAGCAGCAATTAAGTCAATCGTTTCAACACTTGTTGGCAACGCTTGCAAGATGGTTCAGTACACAGCAGACGCTACAGACGCTAACATTCTTAAAGCTTTCTACGCAAAGAACGGTGCCAGCGCTGCTCTTACAGAGAAGAATCTTGAAGAAGCAATGATTCCTATGCTCGTTGCTTGTATCGGTCAGGTAAATCTTGGCTCAGGCAAGCTTGAGAAAATTATCCATCCTTCTGATTGGGACGGATGTAAGGATGCAGAAGCAGTAGCTTATGTATGCCTTAAGGAGTATTTATCATACTCAATGCCTAATAAGGATTATTCAAAGCTTGTAAAGATTGGCAGCGACGGAACAATCAATGCAACACTTGAAGGCACAATTCTTCCAATGGCTCGTGACGCAGTTGCTTATGTAATTGAGGCTTACGTTCCTCTTGAGGACGAAAACGGCAATACTTGGAAGACAGAGTCAGCAGCTGTTGATTCTAAAACAACACTCTTTGACCTTCTTAATTCTGTAGTTTGCTACTACGGTGGCGACCATGCAATGGAGAAGGCTGTAAATAAGGGCGAAAGAGCTATGGGCGTAGGTGCTCTCCTCGGTATTTGTGATCAAAACGGCAACAGCCTTATCACAACAAAGAATACTCTTTGGGAAAACATTAATGCAATAGCTAATAAGCTTATGCCTGTTCTCGGTACACTTCAGGGTACAGGTTATGCTAAATTCAATTCAGAGGAACTTATTTGGAACAACATCGTTCTTTCATTCCTTGATATTGGTAAAGAAAATTCAAAGACAGGTCTTTGCGGCGTATCTAACTTCCTTAACCAGTTATTTACAATCGTTTCTGCAGAGCCTATCCAAAAGACTTCATTCGTCGTAACAGTTTATGATTTACTTAAGGATCTCATTAACGGATTGTTTGGCGCACGTTACAGCGGACAGAGCTTTAAGACAATCGTTCCTGATGCTACAAGTGCTCATCCGTTTGATGATTTCTTCCAAGTTAAGGTACTCGCAGGTACAAGCGGTAAGGACTTGGGTGCATTCCAAAAGCTTATCTGTAACTTTGTAGAGTTCGGCGGATACGGTACAAACGGTCCTAAGACCTACTCTGATTCTATTATCAGAGGTATCTGTTTTGCAGTACAGGCAGTTAACAGCTTCATTCCTAATGCATTGACTACACTTGGTCAGCATCAGCTCAAGATGGCTACTGCTTCATTCGGTTCTAACACCGTAACAGGCTGTATTTCAGGTCAACCTTATGATGATGCACTTACTGTTACAAACAACTCGGTAGGTATCAATGCATCTTACATTAAGGACGGCAAGCCTACTCAGCTTTCACGTTACTATGTAAAGATTACAAGCGTGCTTCAATATGATGTTTATAACGAAGAAATGCCTGATGATACAATAGATTTCCCTGAAACTCCTATTGATCCGGGTAAGAGTGCTAAAATTAATATTTCAGTTCCGTTCGATGTTTCAGGTTCTGATACAACAAATACATGCCGTGTTGTTGTAAATTATGATATTGTTGATGATCAGGGCAATGTTCTTTATGGAGGCAATACTGTAACAGCTTATAAGCTTCTTACAAGTGAAGTAAGCTTCAGAAATGCTCTTTATGATGCTGATTATAACTTCAACTCTACATTCCAGCAGACAGACGGCACTGACAGAGAAGAAAACGGTGTAACCGTTCATTCTCTTACAGGTATCGGCGGTAATATCTCTGCAAACTATCCTGATAAGATGGTTATCGCTTCTAACAAGCTTAACGAAATCGCTCAGTATTCATTCTTTATGAAGGGCGGCAGTAAGGAAAAGAGCATTGACGGTGTATTCTTCTTTGACAGAAAATCCGGCTATGAATCAAATAACCTTACTACTGCAGCTAAGGCATTCGATGATTCTAATTTAACAACAGTAGATATCGGTGAAAATAACGCTATTGCTCGTTGGGATAAGTCAACAGGTGATCTTCTTAAGATTGGTATGTATGACTATCGTGTAGAAACATCTGCAGGCTCAGGCGAATTCGGCGAATGGCAGCGTAACCATACAAACGGTTCTACAGGTAGCGGCCTTGGTGCTGTTGACTACTACAGAGGTTATACTTCTGAGGAAATCGGTAACATTTCAAAGCAAAATGAGGGCAAGGAGATTGAAACAAGAACTCACGTTGCATTCACTCTTCAGGAAGCACTTGATGCTAAGATTATTGCCGGTTACCATATCAATGAAAGCGGTATTTATGATACAATGTATCTTAAGACCGGTGGTAAATATAACTACGATAACATCTTTAATATGGTTACACTCGGTACCGGTATTGATGCTATCTATATAAATACCTCAAAGCAAACATTTGGTTCAAATGCTGTTAATAACTACAGACCGTTTGGTTTCGACGGTGAGGCTACTGTTAAGACCGGCACTTATGATGTTAATGTTAACTTCTATAATTCAGGTTCTTATAAGACAGGCAGCTTCCAGCTTGTTATCGGTGAAAGCGGTTCAGCCGGCTCACTTGATAAGAACTATAACGAACTTGCCAATATCATGGCTAACTATAAAACATCCGACTTCAAAGAGGATGCATCTATCGGTTCAGTTTATGATTTGGCTAAGGATGCTCTTATGAATGTACTTAGCGTTCAGTCAGCTCCTTACACTGCTGAATCAGCTCTTACTCAGTCAGATAAAACAGAGTATGCAGTTACAACTTCAGTTACAACTTCCGCAACAGGCGATCGTGCATACGTTCCTTACTCAACCTCTAACGAAACAGTAACATTTACTGTAAAGGGTACTCAGGTAAGCTACACAATCCCTGAATCGGTTAAAGCAACTGCTTATGTCGGCGGCACAATAGACGCTACAACAGGTGCAACCAGTGGCGGCGTAAAGGGAATTTACTATTCCGATGAGAAATGTACAATGCCTATTTACTCACCAAAGCCACTTACATCATCAGATGTTAAGAATGGCAAGGATGCTGCATTGGCTAATGTAACACTCGGTCAGGACGGTAACTATTACCTTACTAACTCAGTTAAGTATGCTACAAAATGGGATCTCGATACATATCCTGGCGGCCCATGGCAGAGACCGACAACTACTCAGGATACAAACAAAGATAACGAGCCTCTTTATAATCAGGTTCAATATGTATACAGAAATGCTGAAGGCAAAAAGTGCAACTCAGGCGATAATTGGGCATGTAAGTTCCCATCAGCTGAGTATCAGCTCATTCCTAACTCAGGCGAGATGGACTCAGTAGATAATCGTGGTATTGCTACTCAGGCTAATGACAGACTTGAATATGTTCTTAGCGTAGTTAAGTCTCACCTTATCAGCTCATCATCAACACTCTACAATGAGATTTCTGAGCTTAGAAATGGTCTTGAAGAAATTAACTTTGATATTCTTACATATAATAAGATGGTAGAATATGCAAAGAAGGCTGAACAGCAGTATACAGTTGACGTTGATTACGTTGACGCAACAACAGGCAAGACTGTTGAAAGAAACGGTATGTCTTATGTTGACGCTGCTAAGCTTATGAATGATCTCAAGAATGCAGGTACTAAGTTTACTTATACCACAGCTTCTGAAGTATCTTCTGTTCAGGCAAAAGAATACGTTAAACTCTTTAACATATTCGCTTCTGCAGTTATTGAACGTGGTTACCAGGGCAAGCAGCTTGAAAATGAAATCAAGTGTGCATCGGGTAATGCTTACTCAATGCTCAAGGCAACACCTGCTACATACAATGAAGACGGTACAGTTGCTACTGAAGCAACCGTATCTAAGAATGGCGTAGCAGCTAACCCACGCTTTGGTTCATTTGATGCATCAGGTAAGCTTGTTAACGAAGGCACAACAAAGTACTCATCAGCATCTTGGAACAGATACGTGAGAGCTCTTGCTGCCGCAGTTGACCTTGCTAACTATGGTAACGGTTCTTATAAGTATAAGAATTCAGGCACATTCAATATCAATGACCGTAAGAACTATGACGCTCAGCTTGCTAAGATTTACAATGTTGATACTGAACTTCAGGCAGCTGAAATCGGTCTTACCGAGTTTGAGAGCTGTGAGCTTACTGTAACTCCTGTTGCAGGTGCTAAAGTAACAATCGACGGTGTTGCTTACTCAGGTCCTGTAGCTGTAGAAAAGGGTCAGGTTGTTTCAATCAATGTAACAGCAGAGGAAGGTTATACTCTTAAACCTGAACTTACTGTTAACGGCGACAAACTTACATTTGACGATACAGCAACAGCATTCCCGTATGAGCTTACTGTTACAGGCAATACTACAATCGTTCCTTCGGTTGAGTCATTGGCTCCGTCAACTCATAGTGTTACTGCTTCACTTGTTGTAGCAACATCTTCAAAGGGTGCTACTAACAATAAGGGCGTAAACGGAACATATAAAGTAACTGTTTATGACGGTGCAAACACTCCTGTTCTTGAAAAGTCATTTGACCTTACAGCTGCTGCAAACGAGATTAGTCTTGACCTTGCACCCGGCACATATACAGCAACAATTACTTCTGAATTCGCTATTACACGTACAGTAAGCATTGTTGTTGGTGACGCTGATATTGCAGGTCCTGCAATTGCAATGGTTGTTTGCGATTACAACAAGGATAAAGGCATTTCAGCTACTGATGCTACTCTTGTATACAAAGAGGTAACTGCATCTCAAAAGAATTTAGCATTCGACCTTAATGGCGACGGTGGTATATCTGGTACTGATGCTACAACTGTTTATGCTATTGCATCATCAGCTATTTCACTTCCTGCTGTTACTATTAAGTAATATTAGTTTCTATACTTCTTAGGGGCGAAAGTCCCTAAGAAGTTTTACTTGAAAATTACGATAACTTGTGTTATCATTTAATTAAGCAGAGCTATGGCTTTGCTTTGTCTTGATATATTCGGCTTTCGCCGTTTATATGCTATGCCCGCTTTGGGCGGGGAGGCTATGGGCAGTTTCGTTTAGTAAATGTTTAATGTTTCACGGTGTTTGGCTTTTGCCAAAGTTGCTTGGTTTCATATTTTTATGTTTTCTGACCGATTTTGTCTTTGCCCTTCACGGCGATTCTGCTTCTCCCCAAATTAAGCGAATTTTTTCAACAAGGAGGTAACACCAATGAATACAATTGCAAAAAAACAAGTAGGTGTTATTTTCGGTACACTTGCGTTTTTGGTTTTTGTTGCGCTTGTTGTGTGCCTTCCTCGTACTTCGTATGCTGCTGCGCTCGGAACGGAGAGCCCGAACGTTTATTGCACATACACAGATTCTAACGGCAAACAATACGACGGTGATAAGTTACCTGCCGGTACATATGACGTCAGCTTTTATTTAGAGGGCGTTACCGAGTTATCGGTTGTGCAGGTTACATCAACCTATTCTTCGGATGTATCGGTGAAAAGTGAGCCTAAGGCTCTTCTTTCTGATAAGGTTGCCGGCGTATCTTCGATGGGAACTGTAACGAATGATTCTAATTTGGTATTCGGCTTTGTTTCAGATGCTGACACTTGTTCATCTGTAACAAAGGACGGCACGTTGCTTGCAACCTTCTCGGTTGCTTTTGCAAAGGATTGTGACGCCGCTGATGTTATTTCGGTTTCAACAGACCCAAATAAGACTTTCGTTTTGGCTAATTATAATGACGGATTTGACGATGAGTATGCTCTTGTTACCAAATCTGCCGATTATCCCGGTTCTCTATATTTAATGACCTGTGACGTTTCACCGTCAACCGGTCATAGCGTAAACGGCTCGCTTGTTATTATGACAGATGCGAAAGGCAATACTGCCAACAGTCCTGTTTACGGTGAATATACGGTTAACGTATATTCTGATTCAGCTCGTACCGAGCTTGTCGGTACAACCACATCATCTCTTAAAGATGGTGTAAACGCTTTCTCTATTGATTCGTTAAAGGATGGAACCTACTATCTTTCAATCTCATCTGATTATGCAATAGCTCGTAATGACGTTACCGTTATCGTAAACGGTGCCGATATTACTAATGCGGTTATTCCTATGATGGCTTGCGATTTTAACGGGGACGGTGGTATATCTGCAACAGATGCTACACCCGTATATAAAGCTGCTACATCTAAGAACCCATCATTGCTATTTGACTTGAATAGTGATGGGGGCATATCTGCAACAGATGCTACGATTGTCTATGCTTGTGCATCCGGTTCCAATTATTATAACGGATTAGAGATAAAGTGATTTTTTTCAAAATAAATAAAGGGGATTTCTAAGTGAAAAAGACATTTAGAAAAGCAATAGCTGTTCTTCTTGCAGTTCTTATGGTTGCATTCTCCGTTCCGTTTTCTGCTTTAGCTGCCACTAATGGTGTAGCTGATATGTTCGGTTCAACAGATTATACTGTTACTCAGAACAGAAAATGGTGGGTTGATGATGGCGTTGATGCAAGCCTTGAAAAGCTTCAGTCAACTCCTGAATATCGTGGCTATGCTAATGATGAAACTAGTGGTGGTTCGGTAGATTTCGGTGGTGAAATCGCAGATTATGCGAGCAATGGACTCGAAGACCATCGTAATGACTATAAGCCTGTAGTTGCTGCAACAGTTTCAAACTTGGGTTCAAAACAAGATGCTGAAGCTGCCATAGCAGACGGTACATTCGCTAAATACAACAATCAGTACATTAACCAATATTATGGCGTAAATGCTTCACATACTTATGAGGCTGTTAAAGCAGCAGGTAATATTGTAAACCCTGCTCATGTTAAAGCAGGTCAGCGTATTGCTATTACAGTTGAAATCGGCGGATTTGATGTTATCCAATCAGGTCAGTTCAAAGGTAAATTCAACACTGAATATCTTCAGGCATCCACTCCGGGAAGTCTTACTAAGGTACGTGATAATTGGAAAATTAATACAACTGCCAAGGGCGCAATTAAAAACGGCGGTTCAATCTATGGAGATGCAATGCAGTTTAATAGCTCAACGTATAATAATGAAGAAGGTATTTGGTATGGTGCTATTACAGGCGTAGCTGCCGGAAATGGTAACCAAAATACTTCCAACTTCTTTGGAGTTGGTCTTGATGGCACATCAAAATTCGGTAAGTACGGTATGGCTTGCTATACTTATGCATTCGAAGTAATTAAGGATTGTGACCTTTCGGAAGTATTTACATTTGACAGAGATGATTTTGGTACAGAATTTGAACCTTATTACAGAGATTCATTATTTGATATGCAAGATCCGAATTTGTATCTTGTTACAGGTGACGATTCAGCAAGAACCTTTGCTAACTGGGCATTAATTTGGACAGATTATGCAAAGGATTCAACACCTGAAGCTAAGACTTATACTATTACATTTAATGACATCAACGGCAAGACTGTTGATACGCAGACAGTTAAAGAAGGCGATACTCCAACAGTTCCTTCAACAAATACTGCTGCAACTGTAAATTATAAGAGCGATAATAAGCACGAAGTAACAACTTACTCATGGCCTGCAGTATCAGCTGCTACTGCAGATGCAACTTACAAAGAGGTTGCTACTACAGCTGAGGAAGATTGTAACATTACTTATGCAGAGACAAGCAAGCATACACTTGTTTCAGGCACTGTTCTTACAGGAACATGTACTGTATGTAATCATGTAGATACTCAGACTAAGGACGATAAGCTTGACGGTACAGCTTACTATGCTGCACTTGATGCTGCAAAGGCTGTTGACGGTACTAAGTACACAGCTGAATCTTATGCTAAGGTAACAGCTGCTCTTGAAGCTAACGCTCAGGCTAAGGTTGAAGCTTATACAGATCAGGCACAGGTAACTGCTGCTGCTACTGCTCTTGAAGATGCAGTTAAGGGTCTTGTTAAGGTTTATACAATCACATTTACAAACGCTGCAGGCACTGTAGTTGATACTCAGAAGCTTGCTGCAGGCGCTACTCCTGTAGCTCCAAAGACAAATACTGCTGATACAACTGCTACACCGGCAGGTAATAAACAGCACAGCCATACAACTTATAGCTGGCCGGAAGTTTCTGCTGTAACAGCAAACGCTAACTATGACGAAGTTGCTAAGGTTGTAACAGAAGATTGCACAAAGGGTAAACCTGTTGTAACAGAGCCTACACTTGATAAGCCGGGTTCAGAAGTTACAAGCTGTACAATTTGCGGTCAGGTTCTTGAAACTAAGGTTCTTCCTCAGCTTAAGGGCTATGATATCACAGTTACTAAGACTGCTTACGGTACAACAACTCTTAACAGCGAGGACGCAACAAACGGTAAGACTACTAAGGTTCTTGCTAACTCAACTGTAACTCTTACAGCTCAGGCTAATGAGGGTGCAGAGTTCGTAGGTTGGAAGGTTGCTAACAAGCTCGTTTCAACTAACGAAACATATTCATTCACAGCAGTTGCTGATACAGAGGTAACTCCTGTATTTACAGAAACAGCTGAATCAACATTCGTAGTTGTATTCATTGATATGTACGGTAACGTTGTATCAACTCAGGAAGTAGCAAGCGGTGCTGACATTAAGGTTCCTGCAACTGCTCCTATCTATCCTGGTTATACATTCAAGGGCTGGGCTCTTACAAACGATGAGATTACCGCTCTTACAGAAGGTAAGACCATCAGAGCTATCTATGAGAAGGATGCTACTCAGACTTACACAGTTAAGGCTGCAGGCGCAACAATCACAGTTAACGGCACTGACTACACTGACAAGGCTGAAAATGTTGCATATGACGCTAAGGTAACAGTTACTAAGGCAGGCGCAACATCATGGACAGTAAACGGCGCAACAGTTGGTTACGGTGAATCATACTCATTCTTCTGTGCTTCGGATATCGAACTCACAGCAGTTACAAAGGCTGATGACACTTCTAAGACTCAGGTTGCTATCGTTTCAACAACTCGTCCTTCAGCTACAGATTGTGACGTTCTCTTTGTTGCAACACGTACTGTTGCCGATAATGAGACAGTATATAGCCAGGGCTTCGTATATGGTAAGAATGTAACAGCTTCAGACCTTACACTTGAAAACGTTGGCAATACTGCATCAGGTACAAATCCTGGTAAGGTTAGAGTTATTTATAACAACATCAACGCTTCACAGATTGGTTTGAACTACGGTCTTACTGCAAAGACAGGCGTTGCCGGCGCAAGAGCATTCGTAGTTACTAAGGATGCAGATGGTCATGTTCATACTTACTATTCAGAAGCATCACTTTACGACTATAATGCTTAATTAACACAATTTAGCAAAGCTTTCACCTCTGACTTAAGGGGTGGAGGCGAGCTTTGATAAATTAAGGAGGACACACCTAATGAAAGAGCTTTATACAAAGCCGGTGTCAGAGGTTAATGAATTTTCTCAGACAGCTGATGTTATTACTACATCCGGTGGTACTGACTGGGGCTTCGGTGGAAATGACTAATCTGACACTTTGATTAAAGCATTTGGAGACGGCAGAAATGCCGTCTCTTTTTGCGTTTTTAAAACCTTGAATAAAAAAATAAACTAAATATTAATCATTCCCGAATATGACATTTTACCTTTAACTGTATATTGACAAATAATTAACAAATATATAAAATGAAATTGTAATTTATGACATAAGATGTATATTTTAGAGGGAGAATACTATGTCAAATAAGGAGTATGAATACAAATTTGATACTGTCAAGCCGCCTAAGGATAGGGTGTACGATGACAGAGTGATGCATTATTATGAAAATCATTCAAACGAGCCTGCACGTCCATTGATTTTGGCACTCGGCAAGCATATTACAGACAGAGTTTTGTATAAATTACCGTGGCTTCCAAAGGTAGGCAAAAAGCTTACCGTTAACGACCCTGAGTATTGGGGTCTTGCTTCAATTGTAACAGACGAGATGGCAGAGGTTGCCCTTAAGATGAAGGTACACAAGGGTATGAAGCTTAAGGAAATTATAAAAGCTACAGGCAAAAGTGCCGCTTACCTTGAGCCGCTTCTTAAGGAAATGGCAAATGTAGGTCTTGTTGAATTTAATTGGGAAAATCCGGAGCATGAAAAGCAATATATGCTTCCTATGTTCGTTCCCGGAAGCGCAGAATTCTTTAATATGAAATGGGATAATATTTGTGAGCATCCGCAGGTCGCAAATTTCTTTGAGCGTATGACTCAGCTTCCGCTTGAAGCAATTACGCCGATGGTGCCTCCGGGAGGCGCCGGAATAGGTATGCACGTTATCCCTGTTGAAAAGGCAATTTCAATGGAAAATCAGTCTGCTGATGTGGAACATATTTCTCATTGGCTTGATAAATATGACGGCAAATATGCGGCAGGCCCGTGTTCGTGCCGTTATAGCCGTGCAATGTGCGGCGAAGGCTGTGCCGATGACCCTGAGGATTGGTGTATCGGTGTCGGCGATATGGCGGATTACCTTGTTGAAACAAATAAGGGCCACTATATCACACGTGAAAAGGTTATGGAAATTCTTCAGCGTGCCGAGGATAACGGTTTTGTTCACCAAATTACCAATATCGACGGTGAAAATAAAATTTTTGCTATCTGTAATTGCCAGGTAAAGGTATGCAATGCGCTTCGTACCTCCCAACTTTTCAATACGCCTAATATGTCACGCTCGGCGTATGTGGCTAAGGTTGAGGCTAAGGATTGCGTAGCCTGTGGCAAGTGTGTTGAATTTTGCCCTGCCGGTGCCGTTAAACTCGGTCAAAAGCTTTGCAAAAAAGACGGCTCTGCTGTTACATATCCTAAGCAAGAACTTCCCGACGCAGTTAAATGGGGCAAGGAAAAATGGTCACCGGATTATAGAGATAAAAACAGAATTAATTGCTACGATACAGGTACGGCGCCTTGCAAGACTGCCTGCCCCGCTCATATCGCAGTTCAAGGCTATCTTAAAATGGCGGCTCAGGGTAGATATACCGATGCTTTGGCTCTTATTAAAAAGGATAACCCTTTCCCTGCAGTTTGCGGCAGAGTTTGTAATAAGAGATGCGAGGAGGCTTGCACAAGAGCAACTCTTGATGAAGCGGTTGCTATTGATGACGTTAAGCGCTTTATCGCTCAAAAGGACCTTGACAGTAAAACAAGATATATTCCTAAAAAAGTAATACCTTCAAATAGGGGCGAGTTTAAAAATAAAATTGCCATTATCGGCGGCGGACCGGCAGGCCTTTCGTGCGCATATTATCTTGCACTTACGGGATACAGACCTACAGTGTTTGAAAAGAATGAAAAACCCGGCGGTATGCTTACTTACGGTATTCCGTCATATAAGCTTGAGAAGGATGTTGTTGAGGCGGAGATTGACATTATTCGTGCGCTTGGTGTTGAGATTAAATGCGGCGTAGAGGTCGGTAAGGATATCACTCTTGACGAACTTCGCAAGGATGGATATGAGGCATTTTATATTGCTATCGGCTGTCAAGGCTCAAGAAAATCGGGCTTTGACGGCGAAGACGCAGACGGTGTTATGAGCGCTGTTGATATTCTCCACGAGATTGCCGAAAATCACGACCTTAACCTTAAAGGCAACAAAACCGTTGTTATCGGCGGTGGTAATGTTGCCGTTGATGTTGCTCGTTCAACTAAGCGTTGCGGCGCTGATGTTTTGGGTATGTTCTGCCTTGAAAGCAGGGAGGAAATGCCTGCGAGCGAAGAGGAAATTTTTGAAACCGAGGACGAGGGTATTCAAATAAACAACGGCTGGGGCGTTAAGGAAATTCTTACGCAAAACGGCAAGGTGACGGGCGTTGTGCTTAAAAAATGCACAAGTGTTAAGGATGCAGACAGCAAATTTAACCCTCAGTATGACGAAAATGATACTCAAACAATTGAATGTGACCGTATTTATCTTTCAATCGGTCAGTCAATTGAATGGGGTAATCTTATTGACGGTGAGGCGGTAGAACTTGGCAGAGGTAACGCTCCTCAGGCGGACAGTCTTACTTATCAAACAGAGCAAAAGGATATTTTCGTCGGCGGTGACGTTTACACAGGCCCTAGCTTTGCCATTGACGCTATTGCTGCCGGCAGAGAGGGTGCAGAGTCAATCCATAGGTTTGTTCATTTCAACGCAAGCCTTACAGTCGGCAGAAACAGACGTGATTTCATAATGCTTGATAAGAATGATATCCTTGTTGACAGTTACGATAATTCCTCACGTCAAATCCCGAATATTAATAAGAAAATTGACGCTAAATCTTCGTTTAAGGATGCTCATCTTCCCCTTACAGAGGAGCAGGTTAAAAAAGAAACTGCACGATGTCTTGGCTGCGGTGCATCCGTTGTTGACGAAAATAAGTGCATAGGCTGCGGAATTTGTACTACCAAGTGCGAATTTGATGCAATTCATCTTTTTAGAGATAATCCCGAATGTAGCACAATGGTTAATTCAGATGATAAGATGAAAGCAATTTTGCCTTATATGATTAAGCGTAATTTCAAGATTAAAAAAGCTCAAAAGGCTAAAAAGGATTAATTATGCACGAACTTGGTATAGTTTTTCATATCATTAACGAAATTGAAGATGTAGGCAAGGAAAATGAGCTTAAAACGGTATCGTCTGTTACGGTTGAAATAGGCGAGGTTTCGGGTGTGCTCCACGATTATCTTGAGGATTGTTGGAAATGGGCTTGCTCAAAGAGTGAGCTTATGAATGGGGCAAAACTTAAGGTAGAAGTTATCCCGGCAGTAACGTATTGCGAAAGCTGCAAGGGCGAATACAAAACCGTAGAGTATGGTAAAATTTGCCCTTACTGTCAAAGCGAAAAAACCTATCTTCTTTCGGGTAATGAAATTATGATAAAGGAAATTGAGGCACGGTAGCATATTAATGCGCTCTGTCTTGATGATATGATTTTTATTTAACTTTTTTAGAGGAGGGGGAATGACAATGTTATTCCAAATTTACGGCGACATGGCAGGCTGGCAACTTCTCGGCTGGGTAATGGTCTTTGTCGGTCTCGTCGTTATGAATGAAATTGCAAGGCGAACAAAAGCAGGCGGAATTTTTTGCTTCTTTGTTTTACCGGCAGCACTGACGGTATATTTCATTGCAATTTATATCGGTGCGGCTAAGGGAGCTGATTGGGCACTTCAAAATGATACCTATGTTCATATGAACAGCTGGTTCCATTATGCAAAGCTTTATGCGGCAACAGCAGGTTGTATCGGCTTTATGATGCTTAAGTATAAATGGGGCATCGGCAAAAAAAATTGGTTTAAGGTGTTCCCGTTTGCAATCGTCGCTATCAACATTCTTATCGCAGTCGGTTCTGACTTTGAGTCGGCAATTAAGGGCGGAATTTCAGGCGGCTGGTGGCTTTCATCTGAAAATGTATGGCTCTATGGCGGCTGGTGGAACTGGGTGAACGGTATCGCCGGCATTATAAATATTTTCTGTATGACAGGTTGGTGGGGTATCTATTCCTCAAAGAATAAGCAGGATATGCTGTGGCCTGATATGACGTGGTGCTACATTTTGGCTTATGACCTTTGGAACTTTGAATATACTTATAATAATCTCCCTACTCACTCTTGGTATTGCGGCCTTGCACTTCTTCTTGCTCCTACATTTGCAAATGCATTTTGGAATAAGGGCGGTTGGATTCAAAACAGAGCTAACACACTTGCACTTTGGTGTATGTTTGCTCAGGTATTTCCGCTTTTCCAAGACAAGAGCCGCTTCTCGGTTCTTACATCCGTTTATGCAGACGGATATATGGACCCTACAGTTCCGCCAACAAACGCAGACCCTACAATGCAAGGCATAATTGCTATTATTGCTCTTGTGGCTAATGTTTGTGTATTTGCTTCTATTATTAAGCGTGCAAAGGAACAAAAGAAAAATCCTTATAAAAACGAAATATTTACTGACCAAAAAGATTATAAGCTTGCACTTGAAAGAGCAGCCGAAAAGGCTCGCAAAGCAGCTTAATCTTTATAAAAATTCAAAAAAAACAACGCCGTCGATTATTCGACGGCGTTTTAAATTATTGATGAAGTGGCTAAACCGTGCCTCGTTGTCGCTGACTTTGTATCATTCAAAATCTGCCGTACAGTTGTGCGTCAGATTTTGAAATAAACCGTAGGGGCGACCATCGGTCGCCCGTTTTACAAACACGAAATTTCAATCGGGGTCCCCGAAAAGCAAAAGCTTTTTGACGAGTCATAGGTTCGAGCCAAAAATATCCGAGTGGCACAAGAAAAGAATATGACGGGCTCTCATAAGAAACAAAGATACTACGAAACAGTCCACCGGACTGTTTCTCAGACTGTCGATAAAGTGGCTAAACCGTGCCGTGTTTAAATATCATAAATTGAAATCGTAGGGCAAGGGAGATTCCCCTTACAGGGGAAATGTCACGAAGTGACAAAAGGGTTTGCCGAATCGCAGATTTGCTCTTGCCGAAATAGAATCAAAAACTATATTGATAGAAAAGTGGCTTGAACGTAATGTTCAAGCCA